>OHQL01000263.1_pt1 | contig 32370 bp, 26 predicted proteins | sample 1578151 | NCBI WGS metagenome assembly OHQL01 (sample SAMEA3879519, study PRJEB24766) | human gut metagenome | biome: human-associated habitat; feature: feces | place: USA | collected 1985/1987 | reverse complement strand
TTACACATATTTCAGTAAAAATTCCAGCCGAAGGTTCAAGTAATGAATGGTTAGAAGCAGTCAGTGATGAAGAATATAATCAATTAAAATTGAAAGGTAACACATGAAAATACAACTTGACATGTACCAGACACTGGCCGTTGCCGTGCTTGTACTACTACTTGGAAACTATTTAAAAAAGAAAATATATTTTCTTCAGAAATTCTGTATTCCGGCGCCTGTCATAGGCGGACTGATTTTTGCCATCATGACATGCATATGCTATGTCACAGGAATCGCAGAATTTTCCTTTAATGACACACTGCGCGAGGTCTGCATGGTATTCTTCTTCACATCTGTAGGCTTTCAGGCAAATCTCAAGGTATTAAAAAGCGGAGGCAAATCGCTCATCGTTTTCTTGGGACTGGTTATAGTACTTATCATATTACAAAACTTAACCGCCGTGGGGCTTGCAAAGCTCTTAAATCTGAATCCGCTAATCGGCATGTGCACCGGCTCTATTCCTATGGTTGGCGGACATGGCACCGCAGGAGCCTTTGGCCCGGTGCTAGAGGACTTGAACATAAAGGGTGCCACGACCATCTGTACAGCCGCAGCTACCTTCGGTCTCATCTTTGGAAGCCTGATAGGCGGACCTCTAGGAAAAAGACTGATTGAAAAGCATAGCCTGCTTAATACAGCAGCAAACGAGGACGACAGCCTGCTGGTGGAGGATGAGAAAAAGCATGAGCGCCACACAAATATGTACGCTGATGCCGTATTCCAGCTTATCCTGGCAATAGGTGTCGGAACTATCTTTACAATGCTTCTCACAAAGACTGGGCTCACCTTCCCAATATATATAGGAGCGATGCTCGCAGCCGCACTCATGCGAAACATATGTGAGTACACAGGAATCGCCACCATCCATATGGGAGAGATAAATGACCTGGGAGGTATAAGCCTCTCTCTATTCCTAGGCATGGCAATGATCACACTAAGGCTCTGGGAGCTTGCATCACTCGCTCTCCCACTCGTCATACTGCTTGCAGCACAGGTGCTTCTCATAATCATATTCACGTATGTTATCGAGTTCAACATCATGGGGCGCGACTACGATGCAGCCATACTTGTATCAGGCACCTGCGGCTTCGGAACCGGAGCCACACCAAACGCCATGGCAAATATGCAGGCTGTCTGCGACCAATATGTGCCATCCATCAAGGCATATCTGCTAATACCGCTCGTAGGAAGCCTGTTTGCCGACTTTTTGAACAGCCTTGTAATCACATTCTTTATAAACCTACTGTAAAACAACCGGAGAAAAATATGTTTGAAAAACTGAAAAAAATATTTAAAAACAGAGAAGAAAAAGAAAAACATAATTACGATTTAACTTTTGACAACGTGGCAATACCTGAGGTGCACGTAAAAAGCACCGAAAACCACAAGGACGCTGATAAAGAAAATGCACCTATCAGCTATGACAATGTTGCCATACCTGAGGTGCATATCAGAAACAGAAAAAATAAATAAAACTAATAAACTAAACCGTTCAAAAGTCGCTGTTTGTCGCTTCCGGGTAACAAAAAAGCGCCGTATCGCTACGACGCTTTTGTCTTGCTCAGAAGATGGAGCAAGGGAACACTATTCAATTATCTGTGGTACTTTTTCTTTCTGCTTACAACCGTTGTACCAATGGCAACACCGCCGCTGATAAACAGCAGAGCAATCCACAAAGCAAGGTTGCTTGTATCGCCGGTCTGCGTACTCTTATCAGATGTTTCTGGTTTAGTGCTGGCAGGCTTTTTCTCAAGAGCAGCAATGGCATCTTCGATAGCCTTTGCCATCTTGTCTACTTCGGATTGCTCTGTAATATTTTTACCACGGACAACAGCTTTGACAGCGGTTTCCACACCGGAGAAATCCTTGTAGTCATCCTTCTTCAAAGCATTTGCTTTGGCAATGGCTGCATCTACCTTTGTGTAATCGGCATCCTTGTATTGCAGGGCAGCAATGGCATCTTCGATAGCCTGTGCCATCGCATCAACTTCGCTCTGTTCAGTGATGTTCTTGTCACGAACAACAGCCTTGACAGCAGCTTCCACATTAGAGAAGTCCTTGTAGTTGTCCTTGTTCAGTTCATTTGCCTTGGCAATGGCTTCGTCGACCTTAGTGTAGTCGGCAGGTAAATAAGTCATTGCAATGGTCTGCGTATGAGTTGCTGTATCAGCCGTAATCGTAATATTGTGATTGAAAACCTCGCAATTATCTGCGCTGACTTCGACAGTATAAGTACCCGCTTCCAAATCAACAGGGTTTGCTACTTCCTGACCATTCACTTTAATGACTACATTCGCCAATTCAGCAGGTGTTACGACAAAAGAAACTGTATACTTAGGTGCAGGCAAAAGGGGCGTTCCATTAGAATTAAACCGATAATTGCCACCAGCAGCAGTGATTTCATTAAAGAAATCTTCCGTTTTCATAAAGTCAAGGGTCTTTTCTGTTCCAGCATCCTGATACTTAAAGCAAGCCGGGACATTTTCAGTTTCCATGAAATAATTGTTTTCAAAAACAGGTGTATCAGAAGAAACACCGCCTGCAATACCGCCTAAACGCTTATAAGGTGTAGTGGCAGTATATTGAGATAAATCCATTTCACCAGCGAAATAGCAATGTCTGATTTCTGTACCTGCACCAACTATGCCTGCAATGCCGCCGAAATCCGTATTGCCAATGCCAAGAGGAACCATTTTCCCGGTGGAATAACAATTGATAATCTTTGAGTTTTGAAACAACTGCCCAACTATTCCGCCGGTACAAGGTGTCCAAGAGGTCATATCGCCTGTATTAGCACAATACTGTACGGTACTGTTTTGAGCAAGACCCACGATACCGCCCATCTTCAAAGAGGTAGTATCCGTCGTTATTGAAAAATTCCCCTTGTTTTGGCAGTGTTCAATCGTGCTATTTATCGCATATCCGCACAAAGCCGCAGTGCCGTTGATATATATGTTTGTATCCGTGAACGACACATCTGAAGCGCAGTCAGAAATTTTGCTGTCTACCGCAGCGCCCGCAACTGTTCCAAAAAAGACATACCCTGAATTGGACACATCCAGCTTACCTTGAATCGTCAAACCGGAAATTTCAGCGCCGTAAACCTCACTGAAAAATCCGAAAGACGGATACTCTGTCTTTCCATAGTTTTCGGAAAAATCTAAATTTGAAATCGTATGCCCGTTTCCGTAAAATTTGCCGCTGAAGTAATGCAGCAAAGTTCCATCAGCAGCAAATACGCTGCCAATTGGTGTCCACGCAACACCTGTTAAATCCAAATCTGCATCAAGAGATACAACCGTATCTGTTTTATCGTCATATTCGCCATTGTCCACAGCTTTTGCAAATTGCAAAAGCTCATCTACTGTTGTGATTGAGGTTTTGTTGCTTTGCTCGTTCTCTTCTGCAAACGCTGTCATCGGAACAAGTGCCATCACAAGACACAACGCAAGCAGAAGGCTTAGAATTTTCTTCTTCATTTTTATTCCTCCAAAATAATTCTATCCGCTATTTTCTTCCTCCGACAGCGAACACGCCGGAGAAGATAGAAGGTTTAACCGGAAAAGATCGATTTGCCGGTCGTTGTTAGGACTTCAATATCAAACCACCACCTTTCCAGTAAATGCAAAAAACCGAAGCCAAGGCACAATGAGCCCCGTCTCCGGCAACTTGTTTGTTATAAATTGTATGAAGTAAGACTTAACACGCTGAAAAAACGCAGCTATGTTTGAGACGAAAATGATTGTTGAATTTCCGTTTGCCATAGTCAAATTCTCCCTTCATAATTTCCAATGTAAAAAGGATATAACCCCCAACTCCCAATAAATATACAATAATATTATAACAGATTTTATCCAAAATCTCAAATAGTTTTCAGAATATTGCTCTCACCTGCACGGTATATATATAATTGCTAAAACCTTGATTTGATGTAAATGTACAGTCACACATTGTGCCATTTATTGCTTCTTTACTCGGCTCAACTGCAATCTATTTCGGCATATTGTGACAGGAAAGGCGGCTGCCGTTTCCGACAGCCGCCTTTGGGTTAATCATTTGATATTACTTTACACTGCGCTTGTTCTTTCTGCCGTAAATGATTGTTGCGGTTACTGCACCGCCGCTGACAAACAGCAGGGCAAACCATAAGGCAAGGTTGCTATTATCACCGGTTTTCTGAGAATCAGTTGGTTTGGCTTTTCCGTTTGTACCAGTGCCAGCGCTACCACTGTTTTTACTCCATTGAGCATAAAGCACGGTATCTTTGTCAGTCAATGTAAAACTATCGCCTGCTTTGTAAGCAGTACCTTTTCCATCTGCCTGTGTATTCCAGCCGATAAAGGTGTAGTTGTTGCGGGTAAATCCGTTCTGAGCAACTGTCACGATTTTTCCCGCTACACCAGTTTCTGCGCTCATTGTTCCTATTCCGCCATTTGCGTCATAAGACAAGGATTGTTCAGAGATTGTATAGATTACTTTAGGTATGTCAAATTTTACATCATCCCCAAACGAATAAGTATTGCCGTTTTGAATACAAGTTAGCGCCTTGCCTCCTACCGTCAACTGAAAAGTGCCAGGAACCAAGTCAAATTCACTGCCCATCTTATCTTCAACTTGGGAACCTGCACCAACGGCATAGATGATCTCTTTCTTGATATCGTTAAAATTAAGGCTTGCGCCGTCATTCAGGTAATTCATGAAACAGCGAGAATCGTCAGCATTGCCTGCTCCTGCCGATCCATCTTTAACAGCAATCGAGTAAGCGTGATAGCCGCTATCTTTTATTGTATTCCATGCTTCATTTGCATAGTAGAACGCCATATCACGGTTGTTTGCAGTCCGAGGTTCGCAAGGCTGAGATTTGAAATCAGCGCTTGGCTGGCCTTGATTAAAGTTCAAATCATATTCGCAGTGATAATCATAGTCATCACCGGTTTTACCCTCACTGTTAATCGCTTCGTTTCTGGCCTTCACATCGTTCAGATATTTCTGCCAAGCGCCCACGTCTGATGTGGTTTTAGGTCGAGTGACATTGACATCTGGATAATTATTGGGTTCGTACATTGCGTTATCCCAGAATCCACCGGCGGCACCATTATAATTCTCCTTCGGATAGTAAGAACGGGTAAAGGGCATATCGCTTGCCCAGTTGCCGTCCTTGCTGTACAGATAGGTGGAACCGTCCGAAATTAGGATCAGGTACTTTCTGTCTGCCGATACACCGTCATGCTGATCCAAGGCTTCCTTGCCCGCAAGAAGACCGGCATGGATATTGGTACCTCCGGAATATTTGGCTTCCATAGCATTCTTAATAGCATCAAAGTTATTGGAAAGGTCATACCAATCAGACTTGAAAGCCCGCCGTTTGAACTTGACAACACATACATTCACAGCTGCACCGCTGTTCTCCGTGGCAGTTTTCAGTTCCTTCAAAAGCGCAAGAGAATCTTCCACTACCGCCGTATCTGCAGAAGAAGAGCCGTCCAATACGAAAACAACATCGCTGTTGAGATTTTCTTCCGCACTTGGAAGCGAGAGCGTAACATATCACTCCGATTTTTTCGAGGAAAAATACAAAGACCACAAAAAATGCAGGCTATAAGTGGATGCCTGTAAATCAAGTGTTTGATTATCTTCCACGAAAAAGTGATAAAACATACGAATTTGTCTTTTTGTTGTGCTGCAAAATAGACAAAAGAAAAAACACATCATATTTATCAAACAATTGCAAATATGATGTGTTTTATAATTATGTCAAAATTCTTAACTTAATGACATTGCTCGCAAGAGCTCTTTTTTATTGCTTATAACACTTCAATTATCGAATCACTCCATATGCCTTTTGCCCTTTCACAAAGCTTCTATCCTTCACCGCCAGTACGATCACAAAAATTACATCCAGCGTGAAAAAGAACTGGAATATGCCCGCAAATACAGACAGCACCTTTCCTTGTACTCCCTCGCTGCATGCCCTTATAATATAGCCAATTGAAAAAGGTGCTGCTCCTAACAGCCCCAGCCAGCCAATAGCTGATAGCACAATTGCAACAGTCGGGCCTACAAATATCATGACAACAACCGGTGTAAACATTAAGAGAAGTGCCACTATGATACAAAACCCGCCTATTACATAAAATGGTATTAACGCATATTTGATAATCCTTGTGCAAATGAGAAGCTGTACTCTGCTTATTCTTTTCCCAAGGATGAGCACCACAGCCAGATTAATCAATCCCAAAACAATCGGCATGACCATTATCCAGCCTGCATCAAAGCTGTCTGTTGCTTCCTGCATATTACATATTATCCAAAATAAAACCGGCATCATGTACATTCCAAGCACATATATTGCAGGAACTACGTAAATAGCTCGTGATACTTTTCCTGATTCATTCATAATAAATATCCTCCATAAATATCCTCCCTTTTATAAACATTCATTTTCTAATACAAGCTCCCTGATTATTGTACCTTATTCTGCCTTCTCAACAGATATTATCTTCCCCTCAAACGGATCCACCTCTGAAATAGTACCTGTATACTTAACATTCACCTTATCTCCGCTTGCGACACTCTCGAGTCCGTCAGGCTTCTCATCGAAGGTAAAGCTGTATGGTGTATCCTTATCATCAGTCACTACAAACATGAAGTCCTTTATGTCATCGATTGTTCCTGTAAGCTCCTTCTCTTCCTGTGAGCCCTTTTCACCTTCATCCTTGGTATCAGCCTGCTTTGCACTTTCGGTGCCTGCTGCCTTATCCTGCTTTGTATCGCTCTGTCCGCAGCCTGCAAACAAGCCGGCGCAAAGCATAGCTCCTATTACAATTGTAATCAGTTTTTTCTTCATTATGATATACCTCTTTCTTTATTTATAAGCACTATTATGAGTACGTTTTCTAAAGAGTACTCTTCTATCCACCTAAAGTAAATAGAATACATAAAACATTAAAAAAATCTTACGAATTACTGCTTTTTTGAGCCTCTTGCGAGCCTTGCAGGATACCATTTTTCAAACCATCCGGTAAATATGCCCATCAATACAGGCATCAGATTGTTTACGACAATAAGTGTAGCTCCAACACCTGCCTTTTTCAGCAGAAATGTCCACACTGCTGTCAACACGTATAATACTCCCCATGCCGCCGCAAGTATATAATTCGTCTTCATAAAGAGAGGATTTTTATGTGCGGCTTCACCGCCATAATTGTATTTCACATATGTTGCGCATAAAGGCTCCTTTGTCAGGCATGAAACCAGCCAGAACAGCCCAAACACCAGATATCCGATATCTGTTGATATGTCACCTGCTCCTGTCAGGCTTGCAATCGCAGAAAGTATAGCAACAGCAACAATTGAGAGCTGATCCCATATTACAAATTTATGTTTTCTCATAATAAAAGGTATAGCGGATGCCACCAAAAGAGCAATCACAGAACCCTTTTCAGTATTGACAGAAACTGCTATCCAAAACGTAATCCATGGTATGAGCATTGTCATCATGGATGGATTTTTCTGTACCTCCACACCTTGTGATGTTTTTTCTGCCTCTTTGTCTGCCGATGTACTTCCAAAAAATTTATCCCAGTTAACCATCAAGGAAAAATCACCTGTCACCGTATACATCTGCTTTCCCAATGCCTCTGCGCCACCTATCTCGCCTCGGGAAATAGCCGACCATACCGTAAAAGGCGTATCTATGCGTGTAGTCGCGGCAAGGCTTTGGTCAGTAAGCACCTCACTACCTTTATCATCAAGCTTTATTTGGTATGTATGCTTCAAATCGGTATAGCATATCTCAAGCACGCGTTTCTTTCCGTCATAGGTATCCTTATTGTATAATGCAGCCATCTGTCTGGTGAAAACAAGGTCATCCGCTTCCTTTTCTCCTGTTGCCCTGCTGATTCCCCAGCTGGCATCCGCCATACTTTCAAATACATCCCTTGGATATAAAAGAGTATGGAGCGCCGCTTCTGTTTTTTCAGATATTTTTCCTGTGATGGCATATTCTGCCCCGGCACTTTTTACCGTAGCCAGATATTCGTCAGTCCTCTTTGACAGCTCTTTTACACGAAACAGCTCACCCTGACCACAAAATATGGTTGTATAATGCCCTTTTCCAAGGAAATGGTCAAACATCCGAAGTACACTGTCATAATTTCCCTCTGCAGAATAAAAACCACAGGTAGAGATTAGCACATGCCTTTTGCCTTCCATGTCATATCTGCAATCATGGCTGCCGCTTCCGTATCCGTCATTCTTTGTACTCATAAACGGCAGGCTCATGGGAAGCTGCCTGTCAATCACGTTCTTTAGTATTCCCGGCACACTAAAATAGTACAGAGGAAACGACCACACAACAATATCCGCTTCAAGCATTTTCCCAATAACAGTCTGCATATCGTCATTTATGCAGCATACCCCCGGTGTCTTCTGCCAGCATGCAAAGCAGCCCTTACACTCTCCTACATTCATTGAGGCTACATGCATTTCATCAATGGATATAGCTTCATTTTTGCTCTTATATCCTTCTTTGAAGCCTTCTATAAAGCTGTTTGCAAGCCTTAACGAATTGCTTCGTTTGCCTTTTGGACTTCCGTTAATCAGAAGTATGTTCATGCTTTATGCCCTCCTGTAAGTATATAGTTAATTTTAGTATAGCGGATTGACAGGCAAAAACAATTATCTTCTATCTGCATGATGTTTTTCCTTCTCTGCATACATCCGGCTGTCTGCTATCTTTAGCAGACTCTCAACCGTGTCAGCATCGGACGGATAAAGTGCATATCCACAGCTTACTCCGATTTTTATTTTATGACCATGTATGTTATATGGATTGCAGATTACTTTTTGAAGCCTCTCTATGCTCTCTAAGCAATTTTTTTCATATGCATTTCCATCTATTATGCATGCAAACTCATCGCCTCCAATACGGAATGCATAATCGGCTGTTCGTATGCTGTTTATAATGCGCTTTCCTACATTAGAAAGGACCTCATCTCCGACCGGATGACCATATATATCATTGACCGGCTTGAAAAAATCAAGATCCATAAAAATCAGTGCAAATGCTTTTCCTCTCTGGACTCTCATATTCATAATGGTATCAAAATATCTCTTATTGTAGAGTTCAGTAAGCATATCCGTATTTGCAAGATCTGCCATCTTATGCTTTTCTCCTATATTCTGCGAGACAAGCAGATACTGCGTTAGTCTGCCATCCACCCATCTTGCCGGAATAACGGTCATTGAAAGAAAAAGCTTGCTGTTGTTCTCTGCACATTCAAATTTGAAAAAATCACGCTCATTTTTGATTTTTCCATAAATATTTTCAAGAGAAAGAAGCTCCGAGATATCTTTACTCTCCTCGTCTGAAATCAGAGTGTACCTGTTTGATATTGCCTCCACCAGGTCACTGTAATTGCCACGCTCAGGATAAAGCTTTCGAGCCAGTCTCTCATGATATTCGTACGTATCATTTTCAATATCACACAGTGCGTATCTGTCCACAATTCTTGCCAGACTGTTCAACAGCATATCAGAGATTTCCTTTTCATGAGATACTGCCATGACAGTGAGCTTCTCCTTCTGAAGCTTTAGCCTGGCATTCTTCATTACATACATAAAAATAAGCAGTATTACGCAGATGAACATTATGCCTATAAGTAAAATTGTACTGTACTGCACCTGAAACATGAAAGAGCTGACAGCCTTTGCTTCAACGATACCTACTATAGACCAGTCCTTTATTCCGGTAGGCTGATATGTCATATAATAATCTTTTTTATTGTATGAAAATGCAAAACAGCCATCACTGCCATCAGCTATATTGGTCTTTACATCGTAAAAATCATCTGTATCGTAATCTGTTGCATTAGTACCTATGAAATTAATCAGATTATCAACCATATCATCAATCTCTGTCTTTGGTTCGATTGAGAGTATGACATTTCCTGCAGAATCAACAATATAACAATCACTTTGGTCTTTATAGGCCTTGTCTCCGAGCATCCTTTCCACGTCCGTATCATCATAGCTCACAGCAAGCCCCGTATATGAAATTCCATCCACAGTAATCCCATCAGACGGATATGCAAAAAGCACCTTTCTCACGCCCTTTGTAGATATATAGCTGGATATCACAGGCTCATTTGCCTTAAAAAGCTCATTGAATGCATCTTTTGCATTATCAGCCACTCCGCTTCTGCCTTCTATGGTGATAAACTGATTCTGCTCATTAAACAGGTAAAAATCACTGTAATGCCACGTTTCCTTTTCCCTGACAAAATCATTCCACTGCAGACCACTGTCGTTATTAAGTATTTTTGTCAAATAAACATTCCAGTCAGAAAGAACATTCCAGTTGCGTTGCGCAAACATATTAAAAGTCTGGTTCACCTGACTGTATGAGGCTTTGATATTTGATGTACCCTCATTATATATCTGGCGGCTCATATATACATTGTAGCTATGAATGCTGAATATTATGATACCTAGCAGAGCACAGGTTATCACAATTGTACGGATGTTCTTCTTTTTTATAATCATAAATTTGTTCTCTCCATACCTTAGTACCTACATCGTATCTGTACTTCGTTCTCTATTCATATCACATATACTTGTATTTCTAGTACCAATTATATAACATATAGTGCCTAAAATCTATACTCTCGGCGTGAAATGTAGTTTTCATGGTGTGAAATGCAGATTGGCAATAAAAAACAAGGGAAAGCACTAAATACTTTCCCTTGCAAAATCTTATATATAGACTTTTAAATTAGAACCCTTGTCTATTTTGCCTGTTCTGCGATAGCAGCCTGTGCTGCAGCAAGACGAGCGATTGGTACACGGAATGGTGAACATGAAACATAGTCAAGTCCAATCTTGTGGCAGAACTCAACTGATGAAGGATCTCCACCGTGCTCTCCACAGATACCAACGTGAAGGTTAGGATTAACTGGCTTTCCAAGCTTAATAGCTGTCTCCATTAATTTACCAACACCTGTCTGGTCAAGCTTAGCAAATGGATCGTTCTCGAAGATCTTGTTGTCATAGTAAGCGTTAAGGAACTTACCTGCATCATCACGAGAGAATCCGAATGTCATCTGTGTAAGGTCGTTTGTACCGAAGCAGAAGAAATCAGCCTCTGTAGCGATCTCATCAGCTGTAAGAGCAGCTCTTGGGATCTCGATCATTGTACCAACATGGTACTTGATGTCAGCATTTGCAGCAGCGATCTCAGCGTCAGCTGTCTCAACTACAATCTTCTTAACGAACTTAAGCTCTTTGATCTCACATACTAATGGGATCATTATCTCAGGCTCGATATCCCAGTCTGGATGAGCTTTCTTTACATTTATAGCTGCACGGATAACAGCCTTTGTCTGCATCTTAGCAATCTCAGGATATGTAACTGCAAGACGGCATCCTCTATGACCCATCATTGGGTTGAACTCATGGAGTGACTCACAGATAGCTTTGATTTCCTCTACTGACTTATTCTTAGCCTTTGCAAGCTTCTCGATGTCAGCCTCCTCTGTAGGAACGAACTCATGAAGAGGTGGATCAAGGAAACGAATTGTTACTGGGCATCCCTCAAGAGCCTCGTATAATTTCTCGAAATCTCCCTGCTGATATGGAAGAATCTTGTTAAGAGCTGTCTCTCTCTCCTCTACTGTATCAGAGCAGATCATCTCACGGAATGCAGCGATTCTCTCTGGATCGAAGAACATATGCTCTGTACGGCAAAGTCCGATTCCCTCTGCACCAAGCTCACGAGCCTTCTTAGCATCTGCAGGAGTATCTGCATTTGTACGAACCTTAAGTCTTCTGAACTCATCAGCCCATGCCATAACACGTCCGAACTCACCAGCGATTGAAGCATCAACTGTTGGGATGATTCCAGCGTAGATGTTACCTGTTGTACCATCGATAGAAATCTCAGATCCCTCTGTGAATGTCTGTCCTGCAAGTGTGAACTTCTTGTTCTCCTCGTCCATATTGATATCACCACAACCAGATACACAGCATGTTCCCATACCACGTGCAACTACGGCTGCGTGAGATGTCATACCACCACGAACTGTAAGGATACCCTGAGCAGCCTTCATTCCTGTGATGTCCTCTGGAGATGTCTCAAGACGTACAAGTACGACTTTCTCTCCTCTTTCAGCCCATGCCTCAGCATCGTCAGCTGTGAATACAACCTTACCACAAGCAGCTCCCGGAGATGCTCCAAGACCCTTTCCAAGTGGAGTTGCAGCCTTAAGTGCAGCAGCATCGAACTGTGGATGTAATAATGTATCAAGGTTACGAGGGTCGATCATTGCAACAGCCTCAGCTGGTGTCTTATGTCCCTCATCTACTAAATCGCAAGCGATCTTAAGAGCAGCTGGAGCTGTTCTCTTACCATTACGGCACTGAAGCATATAGAGCTTCTTGTTCTCAACTGTGAACTCCATATCCTGCATATCATGGTAGTGATTCTCAAGAGTCTCACAAACATTAAGGAAATCAGCGTATGCCTCTGGGAACTCCTGCTCCATCTGAGCGATTGGCATTGGAGTACGAACACCGGCAACAACGTCCTCACCCTGTGCATTGATAAGGAACTCACCCATAAGCTTGTTCTCACCAGTTGCAGGATCACGTGTGAATGCAACACCTGTACCTGACTCGTTATTTAAGTTACCGAATACCATAGGCATTACGTTAACAGCTGTTCCCCATGAATAAGGGATATCGTTATCTCTTCTATAAACATTTGCACGTGGGTTGTCCCATGAACGGAATACAGCCTCGATAGCAAGCTTTAACTGCTCTACAGGATCTGAAGGGAAGTCTGTTCCTAACTGATTCTTGTACTCAGCCTTGAACTGCTCTGCTAACTCTTTAAGGTCAGCTGCTGTAAGGTCTACGTCAAATTTAACACCTCTGTCCTCTTTCATCTTGTCGATGAGCTGCTCGAAGTATTTCTTTCCTACTTCCATAACAACGTCTGAGAACATCTGGATGAAACGTCTGTATGAATCATATACGAAACGCTCGAATGCTGGATCTGGGTTACCAGCGATCATAGCTGCAACAACATCATCATTAAGACCAAGGTTAAGGATTGTATCCATCATACCCGGCATTGAAGCTCTGGCACCTGAACGAACAGATACGAGAAGAGGATTCTTAAGGTCACCGAATTTCTTTCCGTTAACCTCTTCCATCCATTTTACACCTTCCATAGTCTGAGCCATAATCTCATCATTGATCTTACGTCCATCCTCGTAGTACTGTGTACAAGCCTCAGTAGTGATTGTGAAGCCCTGTGGTACAGGAAGTCCAATCTCTGTCATCTCAGCGAGGTTAGCACCCTTACCACCGAGAAGATTACGCATGGTCATGTTACCCTCTTTGAAGGTATATACCCACTTGTTTGCCATTTTGCAATTCCTCCTAAATTTTATTTCTGGTATGGTAAAAAAAACCATCCATATACTTGATTAATGTGTGCACTCATGTAAGTGCACACATTAATAATACCATAATTTCAGCAAATATCAACTAATTTTTATTATCTTTTCCCTTATGTTTCATACTATTTTTTTGAACACGGACAGACCTAACTGCTCCTGCTCCATTGGCTCCACCTAAAAGCATTTCCAGTAGTTCACTTCTGCTTAATTTTTTTTATTTTTAACTCTAAAACTCAAATTTCTTTGCAAAATAAGCATCAAGCTCATCAATTGCGATACGCTCCTGCTCCATTGTGTCACGGTCACGTACTGTTACGCAATGGTCTTCCTCTGAGTCGAAATCATATGTCACGCAGAATGGTGTTCCGATTTCATCCTGACGACGATATCTCTTTCCGATTGTTCCTCTGTCATCATACTCACAGTTGTATGTCTTTGAAAGCTGTGCAAATACCTTTTCAGCACTCTCATTGAGCTTCTTTGACAGCGGAAGTACTCCAATCTTTACAGGTGCAAGTGCAGGATGAAAATGGAATACTGTTCTTACATCCGGCTTCTCCGGTGTACCGATATCCTCCTCATCATAAGCTGCGCAAAGGAAGGCAAGTACTACACGGTCTGCACCGAGTGATGGCTCGATAACGTATGGCAGATATTTCTCATTCTTCTGGTCATCGAAGTATGTAAGATCCTGTCCTGAAACTTCCTGATGACGTCCGAGGTCATAATCTGTACGATCCGCAATGCCCCAAAGCTCGCCCCATCCGAATGGGAATAAGAACTCGATATCTGTAGTTCCCTTTGAATAGAAGGCTAACTCAGCAGGATCATGATCACGCAGTCTCATCTCATCCTCCTTGATTCCAAGGGAAATGAGCCAGTCACGGCAGAAGCCTCTCCAGTACTTAAACCACTCAAGATCTGTTCCAGGCTCGCAGAAGAACTCAAGCTCCATCTGCTCGAACTCACGTGTTCTGAAGGTGAAGTTACCAGGTGTAATCTCGTTACGGAATGACTTACCAACCTGTCCGATACCGAACGGAATCTTTTTACGGGATGTACGCTGTACATTTTTAAAGTTTACAAAGATACCCTGTGCTGTCTCAGGACGAAGATATACTGTATTCTTAGCATCCTCTGTAACCCCCTGGAAGGTCTTGAACATGAGGTTGAACTGTCTGATATCTGTGAAATTGTGCTTACCGCATGATGGACATGGAACATTGTGCTCCTTGATGAAATCTACCATCTGCTCGTTTGTCCAGCCATCAACTGATGTCTCAAGCTCAATACCATTGTCCTGCGCAAAATCCTCGATGATTTTGTCGGCTCTGAATCGCTCGTGGCATTCCTTACAATCCATAAGCGGATCTGAGAAGCCGCCGAGATGTCCTGATGCAACCCATGTCTGAGGATTCATGAGAATGGCACAGTCCACACCTACATTATAAGGATTCTCCTGGATAAATTTCTTCCACCATGCTCTTTTTACGTTGTTTTTAAGCTCTACACCCAGGTTTCCATAATCCCATGTATTTGCAAGACCTCCGTAAATTTCTGAGCCCGGATATACAAATCCTCTTGCTTTTGCTACCTGTACGATTTTGTCCATGGTCTTTTCCATAATTCTTGTTTCCTCTCTATCTTACTTATGATTTATTTGTATTCGTAACTGTTCAGTACCTTCACAGCTGAAAGCTGCAGGCGCATTAGAATCAGATGTACTGAATAGTTACTTGTATTCTTAATTATAATTAAATAACAATTCACGCCTTAATCTACTTATATATAACATATGTGATATATGACACCGGCGCCGAATTGTCCTCCTCACTGTCAAAGTCAAATGTGACATCGTTGTCTTGCTTGACCGAGTTTAATATATCATCATCACTGACACTACCATCCGCTCCGTTTTCCGTTTCTTCCGTCGCATCGGCTTTTACTGCTTCTGTGCTCTCTGTGACACTCTCTGTCCCTGTGGTTTGTGATGCAAGCAGGCTGTACTTGTCACCAATCGCAACTGTTTTGTCATCTACAAGCTTTACTTTGTCAACAGATGCATATAATATTTTTCCTTTCACGTGCAAATTTGAGCTGCCTTCGTAAACAACGACCTTGTAGCCGGTTTCATCCAGAAACTCAGATGATTCACATTTCTTTGCCTTGCCATCATCTATCGCTGCGAAATCGGTCTTGAAATCATATCCGGCTGCCAAAGCCTCCGCAATCGTCCCTGAAAAAAGCTTTGTCCCATTGAAATCAGAGTATTCATCGGTTGACGCATAGCTCATGGTAAGAGATGCCTTCTTTTTCTCGACAGTCAGCTTTTTGAGCTTGACCGAACCGTCATTCTTCTTATTGTAATCGTCTATTGACTTGTCCACATAGCTTTGTAAGTCATCCTGCTTGTATGCAGCTGTATCAAAGTCCTCGACATCTGTAGATACCACACTGCCGTTTTTTGCAACAAACACCGTGCTGTCCTTGGTATAATAATCTGTACCGCACCCGGCAAGCAAACCGCATGTCGCAATAACAGGCAACAGCATTGATAGCTTTTTATTCATAGCTGCCTCCTAAAATATAATCTATGATATTATACCCTTTTGTATATATGATTTCAAGTATCATATTTTAAAGGGCAACGACATGCATAGTATCTATTAATTATTTCATGATTTAATTTCATGCTTTAATTTATCACAGAAAAGCTGCTGATTTAAAATCATGATGCACATAGATTGAAAGATATTCCTTCATTATGCTTCTCAGCTCCTCAAGCACATCGTCTGACACTGCAAATGTGTACAGCTTCGTGATATCAGCTGAAACAATATACTGCATGGTATAAAGTGTATCGCTTAGTATATGCCTGCCCTGCACCTGCGTGCCACAGTTGTCACAAAACACCCCTCCGCGCCTTGCCGAAAAGACATTAAGTCCTTCCCTTGAATGACAGTGTATACACGAAAACAGCGATGGACCCTCGCCATTTATCGTAATAGCTTTAAGCTCAAAAACTACCCTGACCAGCTCATTTTTATATGCCGGTGATTCAAGAGCCCTGAGTGATTGATAAAGGAGCTTTAACATATCCTTCTCGTCATTGTTCTCCTGACAAAAGTATCCGCAGAACTCCAGAAAGTAAAACCCGGTGTATACTGCTTCCAAATCCTGTGTCAGCTCTCTGAAATAGTTGCTGATTGTGACCTTTGAAAGAGAATATGCGCTTTTACCCTCAAACAGCTCAAACTCACCAAACGAAAATGGATTGCTTCCTGCCATAAGCTGGCTGTTTGGACGTCTTGCCCCCCTTGCAAAGGCTGTGATTTTTCCTCGTTCCTTTGTGAGAATCGTTATTCTTTTGTCAAAATCCCCTACCGGCATGGCTGAAAGCACCATACCGGTCAACACTACACTCTGTGACATCTTAATCTTACTTTCAAAATACTATTCTTCCTCTTTGTATCCAAAGTTCTTGATAAGGAAGTCGCTGTCTCTCCAATCCTTCTTTACCTTGACCCATAGCTTCAGATTCACCTTACAGTCAAGCAGTCTTTCCATCTCATAGCGCGCATTGGTACCGATTTTTTTGAGCATACTGCCCTGCTTTCCTATAATGATTCCCTTATGGGAGTCTCGCTCGCAGACAATTGTGGCATCCATATCTACAATAGAACCACTCTTTGTCTTTCTTGTCTTCATGCGGTCAATTCCTACTGCAATGCCATGCGGCACCTCGTCATTTAGAGCATGGAGCGCTTTTTCCCTGATAATCTCAGCACAGATTGCACGCTCCGGCTGATCTGTGATGGTATCCTCATCATAGAACTGTGGGCCATAAGGCAAATACTTAAATATAGAATTAATAACATCATCCGTATTCTGCCCTCTTAAGGCTGACGTAGGAATAATCTCTGCAAAGTCGTATACCTTGCGGTAGGTGTCTATATACTCAAGCACCTTTTCCTTTTCCACTGTATCTACCTTGTTGATAATCAATATAACAGGTGTATTGACCTTTTTGAGCTGCTCTATGATATGCTGCTCTCCTGCCCCGATAAAGTTTGTCGGCTCCACAAGCCACAGCACAACATCCACCTCATTTAATGTCTTCTCCGCCACATTGACCATGTACTCGCCCAGCTTGTTTTTTGCCTTGTGTATGCCCGGAGTATCAAGGAACACTATCTGTCCCTTTTCCATATCCGTGTATACTGTCTGGATGCGGTTTCTTGTGGTCTGAGGCTTGTTTGAGGTGATGGCTATTTTCTGACCGATAAGCCTGTTCATCAGTGTTGATTTGCCCACGTTTGGTCTGCCGATTATTGTAACAAAACCTGATTTAAAATTCTGTATCATTTTTCCTCCTATGTGAATCTGTATTTATATAAGCTTTTCAACATTCTCAAAAAGTCCTGCCGACTCTTTAATCATATTTTCATTGCCGATGACACATATGCTGTCCTTCTTAAGCACTGCCTCTACAAGGTCTGCAAGCTTTCTGATATTCTCTGGCTGTGCATTTAGTATCTCATTTCTCTCCTTTTGAATCTGCTCGTAGGTAATACCCTCGAGATACGCAGACAGTGATCTGCTACCCTTTGCTTCCGGATTCATAGGCGTATCAAGTGCACTGAAGGTACCGATAATATACTTGGTCATATCCCTCTCATCAGGCGAAAAGCTCTTTATATACTCAGGTATTCTGTCATAGACATCAAGTGTGTCTGAAAGGTTAGGATCTCTATATGAGACAAAGTAGCTCTCTCCGCTTCTAAGGAATGTATTCATGCAGCCGTAAGCACCACCCTTTACCCTGACATTTATCCAGAGATAATCATAGCTTAAGATGATACGCAGCAGTCTAAGTGCCCCGGTGTATTCATAGCCCTCACAGATGAAATCACCTGTTTTTGCCACATACTGTATCTGGGATGCATCGATAAATGCTTCCTTTGCTGTATTAAAATGAACCTCTGCCTGATTGCCCATAGCACTCATTTTATTAAATCCAGCTATAACTTTTTCCAACGAAGGCTTTGCATTGCCGTATGCCTCGTTATTTCCGGTAAAGCTGATAAGCATTCTGTTTCTTGCAAACAGCTTTTTGGCTATTGCAGCAAGCTTATCTGACACACTCTTTGGTGACTCTGAAAGCTCCTTTTCTATGCGGCATATAGAGCGGTAAAAAGCAACTCCCTTTAGCTCGTCCTGATAAAGTGCGTAGCGCGAGAAGCTCGACATGCTTCGCATAGCTGCAACCAGATGACCGGAACTGCTAAGGTTAGCCTGAAGCCTTGCCTTAATCTGCGCTACAAGCTCACCCAGTCTCTTTGTATCTGTAAAATCCGATGAAAGAAGCATCTGCTCCATAAGCTCAAGTGCCTTGTCAAGATTTTTCTCCAACACCTTAAGCTTCACCTCAAACTTAAACACAAAATTATTTCTATCCTTAATATCCGGGTGACTTGCAGTACCTGTGCTGATTCCGCCGGTATATATGTTGGTAGCATTGGCTAAATCGGTATAGCTGTACTTTTCGGTGCTCACCAGCCCGAGTGCGTTTGTGAAGAAGCCGAGATAGCCAAGCTCACTCTGGGCAAAATCACCTGCATCAAATAAAAATGATATATAATCAATGCCGTTTGACTCTATGTCATGACGCACAACCTTTACATCCAAAAGTTCATCCTCAATGTTTGAAAAAGGCATAGCATTCTTTTTCATATCTGCTCTTGTAAGCATCGGAAGCTTGCGCAGGTCCTCATCCGACGAAGGCTCCTCCTGGTATTTCTTTAAATGCTCTGTATCCTCAATCAGCTTTTTAATCTCTTCATCTGAAAGAGATGCCTTGTAATCAGAAAGCTCCTTTGCCAAAGCCTCCTCCCTCTCATTGCCAAGTCCACGCTTCGGCTTTACTGTGACAGATGAACCATGGGTATTGTCAAGCAGATATTCCTGTATAAGCTTTTCAAAATAATCAGTATCTACAGCCTTTCGAAGCTTTGCAAAGGTACCAAGACACTCCAGATGTATAAAAGGCTTCATATCATCAAACAGCCAGCTGTCTAAACAGTTTAATCCAAAAAGAAGTCCCTTAGGAAACTGTCCGAAGTCAGCCTCCCTGAATTTGAACTCGCTGCTGTTGATTCCCGCAAGCAATGCTTCTTTATTAATTCCTGTTTTAACAACTTCTTTAAGAGTGTTTTCTATAATATTTTCAAACTCATCCGCCTGAGATGCATTGGCATTCTTTGCCACAAACGAAAATACCGGCTGCAAAATGCCCGCATCGTATGAGCCATACACATCATCACCGATTCCCGCATCTATCAATGCCTGCTTCACCGGTGCTCCCGGTGAGCTGGCAAGTGCATAGTCAAGCACATCAAATGCCTGATAGAGCATCTCATCAAGCGAATCCCCTACCACACGGTTATAAGATAGATAAGTCTTATTCTCCTGTGAATCATCCATGGTAATTGAATACTGCGCCTCAACATTCTTTATTTCATCAAATGCAGGCTGTTTATTAATTTCTGAATTAACTTTTTTATAATCATACAGGCTCAGATATTCCTTATCCAGCCACTCAAGTCTCTCGACAACATCCATATCACCATACAGATAAATGTATGAATTGGATGGATGATAATACTTGTGATAGAAGTCCAGATAGGCTTCATACGTAAGCTTAGGAATATACTCCGGATTGCCGCCTGAATCCTTGCTGTAGGTATTGTCAGGGAAAAGTGAGCGGTAAATCTGGCTTGAAAGCACCTCGTCAGGCGATGAGTATGCTCCCTTCATCTCATTGTACACCACTCCGTTTATCTTAAGCTCATCATCCTTGCCTGTAAGCTCGTAGTGCCAGCCCTCCTGCTTGAAAATCTCCTCGTACTTTGTGATATTTGGATTAAACACTGCATCCAGATACACATCCATGAGATTCTTAAAATCCTGATCATTGCAGCTTGCGACAGGATAAACTGTCTTGTCAGGGTATGTCATGGCATTTAAAAATGTATTGAGTGAGCCCTTTGCCAGCTCGATGAAGGGATCCTTTACAGGGAACTTCTTTGAACCGCAGAGTGTGGTATGCTCAATAATATGCGGTACACCCGTCTCATCCTCCGGCGGAGTCCTGAAGCCTATATAAAAGACCTTGTTATCATCATTATTTGATAAAATGGCAATCCTTGCACCACTTTTTTTGTGCCTCAGAATGAATCCGTCCGACTGGACATCCTCCACTCTGTGCTCATCTAAAATCTCGTATTCAGCCAAATCGTGAATTGTCATCAATTATTCCTCCTAAAATGCGATGATGATAGTATACCACATTTTTACATATTATAGTTAAATTATAAGTATATTTACCACAAAAAATCTGTTAAAGTAATATTCTGCAACATCCGGCTTTAAAAGTCAGATTCTATGCTCCTCTTCTGAATATTAACATCCATCTGCGGAAACGGAATTTCGATGTTATTTTTATCAAATGCTGTTTTAATTTCTTCTGTAAGCTGCCATTTTGTGTTCCAGTAATCCTCGTTCTTCACCCAGATTCTCGCACCGAGCTCTATTGCCGAATCCTGCAGCTCACTCACAAACACATTGCTCGGCTCATCGTGAAGCATCGTATCTGCTGATGTGACAACAGATTCCAGCACACTCTTTGCAAATGCTAAATCTGTGCTGTAGGATACTGTTACTCTCAAATCAAGCATCCTCTTATCCATCATAGATACATTTGTGATACACGAATCAGCGAGCTTTCCGTTTGGTATCATAACCATCTTGTTATCTATTGTCAAAAGCCTTGTATAAAACAGATTTATATCCTTTACAGTGCCCTCTGTACCACTTGAACCGTCAACTATGTAATCGCCCACGCTAAACGGCTTCATCAAAAGAATAAGCACGCCTCCTGCAAAATTTGACAGACTGCCCTGCAATGCCATACCTACAGTAAGTCCGGCAGAGCCAAGAACCGCTATAACAGAGCCAGTCGCCACTCCAAAGCCCGAAAGCAGCGCCATGACAAGGATAAAATACAAAAAGTATTTAATAACATTTGCTAGAAATGATGCCACTGCAGCGTCCATTCTGCTTTTATCAAATCCTTTTTTAATTATTTTCACAATTGATTTAATCACCTTAATACCAATAAGCAGTATCACAATCGCAACAACAAGCTGCACGAGAAAGCTTATAAGCGATGGCATATATTTCTCCAGATACGTCTTTACAATGCCCGGGTTTTCAATAACCTGCTGTACCTCGGTATTTGCAACCGGCACTGATACTTCACCAAGAATTTGTCTGATCATATAATCTCCTATATATCTCTTATATCTTTTATATTTCTTATATATTTTCTATATTTGTTATTTCCTTATAACCCACTAAATCCCCCATATAAAATATGGGGGATCAGTATTTAAATCAAATATTAATTCACTATTTAATAACTCTCACTCTGAGCACTCCGTCAATGGCAGAAAGCTTCTCAACGGTAGAAGCATCAATAGCTGAATCAAGATCAAGAAGTGAATATGCATAGTCACCCTTGCCCTTGTTTGTCAGATCAGATACATTGATATCAGCCTCTGCAAGAGCTGTTGTAATCTGTCCAATCATACCCTTAACATTCTTGTGAAGGATTCCGACTCTGCCTGAAGCTGTGCATGCACCCATGCTGCAGTCAGGGAAGTTTACTGAATGAACGATATTACCATTCTCTAAGTAATCTCTCAGCTCCTTGACAGCCATAACTGCACAATTGTCCTCTGACTCTGCTGTAGATGCTCCAAGATGAGGTGTTACGATACAGCCCTTTGCTCCAACAGTTGTGTTGTTAGGGAAATCTGAAACATACTTCTTAACCTTTCCCTTGGCAAGTGCATCTACCATAGCCTCTTCGTCAACAAGAAGATCTCTGGCAAAATTTAATACGATAGCGGTTGGCTTCATCATTGCAATAGCATCAGCGTTTACCATCTTCTTTGTTGAATCAAGAAGAGGTACATGGATTGTGATGAAATCACAGTTCTTGTAGATGTCCTCAACATTGCTGATATGCTTAACGCTTCTTGAAAGGTTCCATGCGGCATTTACTGAGATGTATGGATCATATCCGTAAACATCCATGCCCATATGTACTGCAGCATTTGCAACAAGCACACCGATGGCTCCCAGTCCGATAACACCGAGCTTCTTGCCTGAAATCTCTGTTCCTGCAAAGTTCTTTTTCTGCTTCTCGGCTGTCTTTGCAATATTCTCATCGTTCTGGTTTGCAAGACACCAGTCGATACCTCCAACGATATCTCTTGATGCATAAAGCATTCCGGCAAACACAAGCTCCTTAACACCATTTGCATTGGCTCCCGGTGTGTTGAATACAACGATTCCCTGCTCGGCACACTTGTCAAGCGGAATATTGTTTACTCCTGCTCCTGCTCTTGCCACAGCAAGCACCTTGTCACCAAGCTCCATATCATGCATAGCGGCACTTCTTACAAGTGCTGCATCTGCATCCTTAATATCATCAACCTTTTTATAATCGTCAGAGAACAGGTCAAGACCTACTCCTGCGATTGGGTTTAAGCATGTGTAATTAAACATTATGCATTCTCCTCCTCAAACTTCTTCATAAACTCTACAAGCTTCTCAACGCCCTCTTTTGGCATAGCATTGTAGATAGATGCTCTCATTCCGCCAACTGTACGGTGTCCTTTAAGGTTTACAAATCCGGCTGCAGTTGCCTCCTTTACAAACTTGGCATCAAGCTCTGCATCTCCTGTTACAAACGGAACATTCATGAGTGATCTGTCCTCTTTTCTTACTGTTCCCTTAAAAAGCTTGCTCTGATCAAGGAAATCGTAGAGAATCTTGGCTTTCTCCTCATTTCTTTCCTTCATAACTGAAAGGCCGCCCATCTTCTTGAGCCATTTGAATACCTTGCCACAGATATAGATGCCGTAGCATGGTGGTGTATTGTAAAGAGAATCATTATCGGCCTGAGTCTTCCACTTGAGCATGGTTGGTGTGCCCGGTAGACAATCATCTGTGATAAGGTCCTCTCTGATAATTGCTATAACTACTCCGGCAGGTCCTACATTCTTCTGTACTCCGCCATAGATAACAGCATATTTTGATACATCTACAGGCTCTGATAAAAAGCATGAAGATACATCAGCTACAAGGTTCTTTCCCTTTGTGTTTGGAAGCTTCTTGTACTTTGTTCCGTAGATAGTATTGTTCTCGCAGATGTATACATAATCCATATCATCTGTGATTGGTAAATCTGAGCAGTCAGGTATGTATGAGAAGGTCTCATCTGCAGACGAAGCAAGCTCTACGGCATCTCCGTAAATCTTAGCCTCGGCAAACGCCTTTTTAGCCCACTGACCTGTGATAATGTATCCTGCTTTTTTATTTTTCATAAGGTTCATCGGTACCTCAGCGAAGAACTGTGAAGCACCACCCTGAAGGAAAAGCACCTTGTAATTGTCAGGTATATTCATAAGCTCGCGAAGATCCTTCTCGGCATCCTTAATGATGTCATCAAACCATTTAGATCTGTGGCTCATCTCCATAACCGACATTCCGCTTCCCTTATAATCCATCATCTCTGCTGCTGCTTCCTGCAATACCTCCTCAGGTAAAACTGCAGGTCCTGCTGAAAAATTGTAAACTCTACTCACTCTAATTTCCTCCTTGTGTCGCATTGTAGTCCTCTTCATCGAAAGACTCGTTGATAGGCTTGCCCGGTGCAACCATAGGCCATACCTTGTCATCTGAATCAATGATACAATCGATGACAAACGGTGTCTTGCTCTTTAAGGCATCTGCAAATGCTTTTTCAAATTCTTCCTGGGTCTTAACACGTCGTGCGGTGGCTCCCATTGCCTCTGAAAGCTTTACATAATCCACCCCATCATCAAGTACGGTTGCCGAGTAATGCTTCTCGTAAAAAAGAGTCTGCCACTGGCGTACCATTCCAAGTACATGGTTGTTTATTATAACCTCGATAAGAGGAAGCTTTTCTCTTGAAGCTGTTGCAAGCTCGTTCATGTTCATTCTGAAGCATCCGTCACCTGCAATATTGACTACAGTCCTGTCAGGATTAGCTGTCTGGGCACCGATTGCAGCACCGAGACCGTATCCCATGGTACCAAGACCTCCTGATGTAAGAAGAGTTCTCGGCTTACTGTATTTGTAATACTGGGCTGCCCACATCTGATGCTGACCGACCTCAGTAACCATTATAGCATTTCCTTTTGTCATTTCATAGATTTTTTCAATAACAAATGGTCCGCTAAGTCCATCTTTGTGATATGTAAGAGGAAAAGTCTTTGCATATGCCAGCACATGCTCAACCCATGAATTGTGGTCAAGCTGTGTGAGCTTTTTGTTGATGCGTGTAAGTATTTCCTTCACATCGCCTATAACACTCGATGTGACACGGATATTTTTATTAATCTCTGCTGCGTCTACATCAAACTGTAATATCTTGGCCTGGTCTGCAAACTTTTTAGGATTGCCAAGCACTCTGTCCGAAAAACGTGTACCGATCGCAATCAAAAGGTCGCACTCTGAAACTCCAAGGTTTGAGGTCTTTGTGCCATGCATACCAAGCATGCCTGTGTAGTTATCACTTGTGCCGTCATATGCACCCTTGCCCATGAGCGTATCGCAAACAGGTGCATTCACCTTGTCTACAAATTCCTTAAGCTCTTTGCTTGCTCCGGAGAGAACCACTCCGCCTCCTACAAATATATATGGCTTTTTGGATGCTTTTATGAGTTCAATTGCATTATCAATGTCACTGTCTGTAATTGTTTCTGTCTCACGCTCAGGAAGCTTGATTTCCTGTTTGGTGTACTCTACCAGATCTGCCGTAACATTCTTTGGAATATCCACAAGTACAGGACCCGGTCTGCCTTTTCTTGCTATATTGAAAGCTCTGCGTATTGTATCTGCAAGCTTCTCTACATCCTTTACAATAAAGCTGTATTTGGTTACAGGCGTTGTAATTCCGGCAATATCTATCTCCTGAAAGCTGTCCTTTCCAAGTAACGAGACTCCGACATTACATGTGATTGCGACGATTGGAATCGAATCCATGTATGCTGTCGAAATTCCTGTAACCAGATTTGTCGCCCCCGGTCCGCTTGTAGCCAGACAGACGCCAACCTTTCCGGTGCTTCTCGCATAGCCGTCGGCCGCATGGCTTGCTCCCTGCTCATGTGAGGTCAGCACATGCTTAATCTCCGGATGCTTGTAGAGCTCGTCATAGACATTAAGGATAGCTCCTCCCGGATAACCGAATACTGTGTCAACACCCTGTTCTTTTAAGCATTCTATAATAACCTGTGATCCTGTTAACTGCATCTTGTATTCCTCTTTTTCTTATACGAATCCTTTACGATAATAGGTAAAAGCCTTATTCGTACTGAATTTTCTATCAAAATATATACTACGCGTTCTGCTCTCCAGGAAGTGCAAGGATGGCTCCTCTGTTTCCTGATGTAACAAGCGCTGCATATCTCTTCAAATAGCCTGTTGTAACCTTCGGCTCCCTTGGCTGCCACTTTGCCTTACGCTCAGCAAGCACCTCGTCTGACACATCGAGCTCAAGCTTCATGTTTGGAATATCAATCTTTATGATATCTCCCTCTTCAACCAGGGCAATCGGTCCGCCTACTGCGGCCTCAGGTGAAACATGACCTATTGAAGCTCCTCTTGAAGCTCCTGAAAAACGTCCGTCTGTGATGAGTGCTACAGAGCTTCCAAGTCCCATTCCGGCAATAGCTGATGTAGGGTTAAGCATCTCTCTCATTCCAGGGCCGCCCTTTGGTCCCTCGTATCTGATGACAACCACATCACCCTCTACGATCTTGCCGCCCTTTATTGCTGCAATTGCATCCTCCTCGCAGTCAAATACTCTTGCAGGGCCTTCATGAACCATCATCTCATCGACAACTGCTGAACGTTTTACTACAGAGCCGTCCGGAGCCAGATTTCCTTTAAGCACTGCAAGTCCTCCGGTCTTTGAATATGGATTGTCTACCGGTCTGATGACCTCAGGGTCTCTATTGACTGCATTCTTTATATTCTCTCCAACTGTCTTTCCTGTAACAGTCATACAGTCTGTATTTAAAAGTCCGATATCAGCAAGCTCTTTCATGACAGCCCACACACCGCCGGCCTCATTTAAGTCCTCCATATATGTAGGGCCTGCCGGGGCAAGGTGGCAGAGATTTGGTGTTCTCTCACTGATTGGATTTGCAAAGCTGATATCAAAATCAAAGCCTATCTCATGAGCGATAGCCGGAAGATGAAGCATAGAGTTTGTAGAGCAGCCGAGTGCCATATCAACTGTGAGTGCGTTCATTATTGCATCCTTTGTGATGATATCTCTCGCCTTGATGCCCTTGTTGTACATATCCATAACAGCCATTCCCGCATGCTTTGCAAGACGTATACGCTCTGAATATACAGCAGGTATTGTTCCGTTTCCGCGAAGTCCCATACCGAGTGCCTCTGTAAGACAGTTCATAGAGTTGGCTGTGTACATTCCCGAGCATGAACCGCAGGTAGGACATACCTTGTTCTCATACTCACATACATCATCCTCAGTCATAGTACCAGCAGCGTATGAGCCGACAGCCTCAAACATCGATGAAAGACTTCTCTTTCTGCCCTTTACGTGGCCTGCGAGCATTGGTCCGCCTGATACAAATACTGTAGGCAGATTAAGACGTGCAGCCGCCATCAGAAGTCCCGGCACGTTCTTGTCACAGTTTGGAACCATTACAAGTGCATCAAACTGATGAGCGATTGCCATACACTCTGTAGAATCAGCAATCAGATCTCTTGTGACAAGGGAATATTTCATACCCACATGTCCCATTGCAATACCATCGCAGACTGCGATTGCAGGAAATACTACAGGCACTCCTCCTGCCTCTGCAACTCCAAGCTTTACAGCCTCAACGATTTTGTCTATATTCATATGGCCCGGAACAATCTCATTGAATGAGCTTACGATTCCGACCATAGGCTTTTTCATTTCCTCCGGTGTAAAACCAAGAGCATTAAATAAACTTCTTGCCGGTGCCTGCTGCATTCCGGCTCTTGCGTTATCACTTATCATATTTTATCTCCTTATTTATCTCCGACTATTTCTTTGAGTACTTCATCATTACTACTGTATACACAACGATCTGCATATCTATAACCTGTTAGCTGTCTATTATAAGTCATGCAGCTACACACGTTCTGCGATGAGATCCCCCATCTGTGCTGTGCCCACCTGTGTGATACCCTCTGTAGTCTCACCCGGCTGTGGCATGATGTCGATTGTCCTGTAACCCTCCTTAAGCACCTGCTTTACAGCATCCTCGATTGCCTGTGCTTCCTTGTCCAGATCAAATGAATAGCGAAGCATCATGGCTGCTGAAAGGATTGTTGCGATAGGGTTTGCAATGCCCTTTCCTGCGATATCAGGAGCAGATCCGCCACTTGGCTCGTAAAGTCCGAACTTTGTATCGTTAAGGCTTGCTGATGAAAGCATACCGATTGAGCCTGTCACCATACTTGCTTCATCTGATAAAATATCGCCAAACATATTCTCTGTGAGGATAACATCAAACTGCTTAGGATCCTTTACAAGCTGCATTGCACAGTTATCAACAAGCATATGCTCGTATGTAACCTCCGGATAATCCTTAGCGACCTCCTCGACGATCTTTCTCCATAATCTGGAAGAATCAAGCACATTTGCCTTGTCTACGGATGTGACCTTTTTCCTTCTCTTCATGGCTATATCAAAGCCTCGCTTTGCGATTCTTCTGATTTCATTCTCATTGTATGTCAGTGTATCTGTGGCCGTAACAACTCCGTCCACCTCTTTTGTCTCTCTGGCTCCGAAGTAAAGACCTCCTGTAAGCTCACGCATAATCATCATATCAAAGCCATCTCCGATGATATCGGCGCGGAGCGGACATGCTGCAGCAAGCTCCTTGTACAGGTATGCCGGTCTAAGATTTGCAAACAGATTGAGTGACTTTCTAAGCTTTAAAAGTCCTGCCTCCGGACGAAGCTCAGGGGCCAGCTTGTACCATGGTGATGTGGCTGTGTTGCCACCGATTGAACCCATCAGCACCGCATCTGAATCAAGCGCAGTCGCAATAGCCTCATCTGTAAGAGGAACACCTGTAGCATCAATTGAGCAGCCACCCATAAGGATGTCTGTGTAGTTGAAGCTGTGTCCATACTTGTCTGCTATTTTGTCCAATACCTTTTTTGCCTCAGTGACTATCTCCGGTCCGATTCCGTCTCCGGAAATTACACCAACTTTATATTCCATAATTTCTTACCTCTTTTACATAAAAATACATATTCTTATATTAAAGCATTAAAGTAGTTATTTCAATATGCCGGGATATTTTACTTTTTCATGCAATTTATAACTGTAGCTTATAATAACTGCATACTATAATAACAGTTTTTTATTATTATTGCAAGAGATGCGGATAATAAGAAAACCGCCACTTATGTGACGGCTTTACAAATCTGCATTATTTAGCTGAATCCTCTGCTTTCTCAAGGTCAGCGATAGCTGACTTCTGCATTGGAATACGGCAGTTCTTGTTGTTACCAAACTCAACGATTACAGTATCGTCCTCGATATCGATAACTGTACCGTAGAATCCACTTGTTGTAAGAACTGTGTCTCCTGTTGCAACCTCTTTAAGCATTAGCTCCTTTTTCTTCTGCTCCTTCTTCTGTGGACGGATCATAAGAAAATACATAACTGCGAAAAGTACTACTAACCAGACAATCATTCCAATTGTTCCTGCTGCCTGACCGTTTGCTAAAATTGATGTCATCAATTGTTCCTCCTAAATATTCTATAATTGATGTGTTTTAAGCACTATTACCATAATACACGTTAAACGTGCTAACGGCAAGGATTTTTTATCATTTTCGAGATTTTTTATATTTATCTGCTAGCTCTGCTCTCCCTGTGTCATTCCATAGAGCTTTTCAGCCTTGTATGAGGCAAAACGGCCTGCATCAAGTGAATCCCTTATCTCCTCCATCATGTTGTTGTAGAAATACAAATTATGGAGCACGCACAGTCTCATTCCGAGCATCTCCTTTGCCTTTAAAAGATGCCTGATATATGCACGCGAATATGTGCGGCAGGCAGGACAGTTACAGCCCTCCTCAATAGGGCGCATATCCTTCTGATACTTCTGGTTGAACAGATTAAGCTTGCCGTGATTCGTGTATACATGTCCGTGACGGCCATTTCTGCTTGGGTATACACAGTCAAAGAAGTCGATTCCTCTCTCTACACCCTCAAGTATATTGGCAGGAGTTCCTACTCCCATCAGGTATGTAGGTTTATTAACAGGCAGATGAGGCACTGTTTCATCAAGAATATGGTACATCTCCTCATGGCTCTCTCCTACCGCCAGTCCGCCGACAGCATAGCCGTCCAGCTCAAGCTCAGAAATGCGCTTTGCATGGTCAATTCTTATATCATCATAAATAGCTCCCTGATTGATGCCGAATAAAAGCTGCTCCTTGTTGATAGTATCCGGTAAGCTGTTTAAGCGTGCCATCTCCTTTTTGCACCTCTCAAGCCAGCGCGCGGTCCTGTTTACAGAGTTTGTCACATACTGTCTGTCTGCAACACTCGATGGGCACTCGTCAAATGCCATAGCTATCGTGGAGCCGAGGTTTGACTGTATCTGCATGCTCTCCTCAGGTCCCATAAAAATCTTGGCACCGTCAATATGCGAGTTGAAGTACACGCCCTCCTCCTTTATTTTGCGAAGACCTGCCAGTGAAAACACCTGGAATCCGCCGGAATCTGTAAGGATTGGTCTGTCCCACACCATGAATTTGTGCAGTCCTCCAAGCTCTTTAATGATTTTGTCTCCGGTTCTTACATGCAGGTGATATGTATTTGACAGCTCAACCTGACACTTTATCTCCTTTAAATCGTCCGTAGAGACAGCGCCCTTTATCGCACCTACTGTTCCTACATTCATAAATACAGGTGTCTGTATATCTCCATGCACAGTATGGAATGTACCTCTCTTGGCACGTCCCTCCTGTTTTAGTAACTCATATTTAGCCATATTTTCGTTTAATTCTCCTGTTTCTTTTACTTATCGCCATTGCCTACGATTTTTCTGATTAATATTCCGTTGGTCAGCAGTGTGGTATCTATGCAATGTCTCTCAAAAAGCACTGCAAGCTGTGCAAAGTACTGGTCGAGATTCTTTATATCAGAGCGAAGGCGCTTTGTATCATGTGAATCAAGCGGATAGTTCATAACCGCATCGAACTCATCTCCACGCAGCCACGGAATAGCATTATGCCATATTTCTCCCAAAATGTAAATATCCGGATTGACCCTTTAATCACATAATTATATACAAACATAGTTCGAAAGTTATCTAAATAAAATAATATCATAGTTTTCTTGACTATTCAACTTGCTATTAATTATAATGTATTTATTATCGTAACTATTCGAGTCACATTGAAAACCAAAAATGCTGTTTACATGCAAGCATGATGTATCATTTTTTGTTCTCAGAGGTTTAAATAGTTACCCATTATTATAATAAGGAGACCATCATGGCAGGTTCATCATACGGAAATATTTTTAGGGTAACAACATGGGGAGAATCACACGGAAAGGGCTTAGGTGTCGTTGTGGACGGCGTTCCTGCGGGGCTTGAGCTGTGTGAGGAGGATATTCAGATATTCTTAAACAGAAGAAAGCCGGGACAGTCCAAGTTCACTACTCCACGCAAGGAGGATGATACGGTTGAGATTCTCTCCGGTGTGTTTGAGGGAAAGACTACAGGTACACCTGTTTCTATGGTTGTGTGGAATAAAAATCAGAAATCAAAGGATTACAGTGAGATTGCTTCATACTATCGTCCGGGGCATGCTGACTTTTGCTTTGATGAGAAATACGGCTTCAGAGACTACAGAGGCGGAGGTCGTTCTTCGGGACGCGAGACAATAGGCCGTGTTGCAGCAGGTGCTATCGCTGTAAAGATGCTCTCTGGCCTTGGCATAAAATTTCTTACATACACCAGATCAATAGGTCCTGTTACAATTAATGAGGTTAATTTTGATGCCCATGAGATTTACAACAATTCACTTTATATGCCTGATGCCGATGCAGCGATAAAGGCTTCTGAATATCTGGAGGAATGCCTTAAATCACTCAATTCCTCAGGCGGTGTGTGTGAATGTGTCATCACAGGTCTTCCTGTCGGGCTCGGTGATCCTGTATTCGAGAAAATTGATGCCAATCTGGCAAAAGCTATTATGTCTATCGGAGCTGTAAAGGGCTTCGAAATCGGCGATGGCTTTGATGCAGCAAAGGCAACCGGACTTACAAACAATGATGCCTTTATTATGAGGGATGGCGCTGTTTCAAAAGAGACAAATCACTCCGGTGGTACTCTCGGCGGCATGACAGACGGCTCACCGCTTATTTTCAGAGCTGCCATAAAGCCCACTCCTTCAATCGCAGCTACACAACGCACTGTAAATAAATCCAGTGAAGATATAGAGATTTCCATCAAGGGACGTCATGACCCGATTATCGTGCCACGTGCTGTTGTTGTTGTTGAAGCTATGGCTGCAATTACTATTGCGGATGCACTGCTTATGAATATTGGGGCACGCATGGACCGCATCACAGATTTTTATAAAAAATTATAACTTTGTCTTATAGTAAAAAGCATCTATCCAGTTTTGATCAGCCCCCTGTCAAGTAGACAAGTAAAAAATCTAAAATAAGTTTATA
>OHQL01000210.1_pt1 | contig 38169 bp, 34 predicted proteins | sample 1578151 | NCBI WGS metagenome assembly OHQL01 (sample SAMEA3879519, study PRJEB24766) | human gut metagenome | biome: human-associated habitat; feature: feces | place: USA | collected 1985/1987 | reverse complement strand
TAAATGTCATTAAACAAAAGCAAACATAAACAATCGAAAGCACTGGCTTTATTTACTTATTTGAGTTATTATATATTTATGCAATGGTTTGTGATAAAAATATGTACGCAAAAATATAACAGAAATCAAAAGAAAGAGGAAAATCTATGCTGCAATTAGAAAGACAACAAAAGATTCTCGATTATTTAAAAGAAAACCGCAAGGCCACCACCAATGAACTCAGTGAACTGCTTGGTGTATCGACCACAACAATAAGAACAGATTTAAACCAGATGGATAAGGAAAAGCTTCTGACAAAGACCCACGGCGGTGCTATCTACAAGGATAAAACCCATGACATGACTGATTTAACCTCGAGGGCCTACCTGTTCCATGACCGCGCACTGGAAAACAAGGAAGCTAAAGAGGAGATTGCAAACGAGGCGATAAAGCTCGTAAGTGACCATATGTGCATATTCCTTGATGCCAGCTCCACAGCCTACACTCTCGGCATGAAGCTTTCAGGCTTTACAGAGCTGACCGTCATCACCAATGGCATCAATCTGGCCTTAGAGCTAAAGGATATCCCGGGTGTCACAGTCATCCTGACAGGCGGTATCGTAACCAGTGCATCCGCTTCCATAGAAGGACTGCTTGGCGCTGATTTACTCAAAAAGATACACACAGATATCGCGTTCGTGTCAGCAAGAGGCTTCTCTGTAGAAGATGGACTGACTGATTTCAGTATATACGAGGCTGATTTGAAGCGCATGTGTATCAAGGCCTCCGCTAAAACTGTGGCTCTTGTAGACCACACCAAGTTTGATACCACATCCATATCAAGCTATGCATCGCTTGATGACATCAATATGGTAATCACCGACTCCGGTATCTCTCCCGAGACAGCAGATATATATGAGAAGGCAGGCACTGATATTGTTATATCCGGAATATAAATGGACAATATAGCCATATAAAAATATAAGTACAAATATAACTATAACTGTATATATAGATCCATTAAAAATGACACGCAACGTTTTACGCTGCGTGTCATTTTATAGTTGTCTTATACGCTTAAAGCATCAGACTATCTTATATGCATTTCTGCCATTTTCCTTCACATCATTGAGCACTTCATCCACCGTCTTGAACAGCTTTGAAAACTCATCCGGCACCTTTACATCCGGGGCGGTAACATATGCCTGTGATACAGTCAGATACTCATCCACCTTAGAGCTCTCATGAAGTATCTGTTTTTTGGCAAGCTCAAGTCTTATATGCTCGGCTATATTTTTAATGATATCCTCATCCGTTTCCTGCAGGATTATGTAGAATTCATCACCATAGAAATGATACCCCATTCCCTTATCTCTGACGCTCTCATTTATTATGGATGACACTTCTTTTAGCACTGCATCACCGGTGACTCTGCCACTGTTTTTGTTAAATGACTTGAAGAAATCTATATCCACTACTCCAAACGTGATTCCTGCACCATCTGAATCCTGATTTTTGCTCACAAGCTTTTCAAAATCATTTCGCATCTTGAACTTATTGCCCATGCCTGTAAGCATATCTGTGTAGTTGAGTCTGACTGCCTTACGGCGCTCATACTCAGTCTCCTGAAGCTGAAGCTTAAGGTCTATTGTATCACCAAGACGCTTTATCTGCTCCTTCACCTGCATAGAGTGGAGATTTGCGTAATATACGCACAGCTTGTTGTACGCCTCTGTATCACCAATGGCGCTCTCATATTTCATCCACATCTTGACACAGGTCTTCTGGAAAAACAGATTTTGCGTATCAGTGGCAAATCTTTCATACTCCACAATAACCTTTTTCCATGCATCGAACTCCCCCATATTCATAAATAGATTGCAAAGGCTTAGTATCTCAAGCACATAATCGGCAGAATCGATATTGTTTATCGCACCCTCAACCAGCTCTTCCACATGATCTCTTACCTCATCCTCATTTCCCATCTTCCATAGCAGATGTGCCTGTGACATGTCTATCAGAAATCTGTTTTTATCACTGCCAGCTATATCATTAAGGAGTATCGCGTCAGAAAGATGCTTTTCTGCCTTTTCAAACTCATTAATTCCTGTGTATGATATGCACAGATTCAGATGAAGCATGAGAAGCTCCTGATAATAGCTATCCCTCTCTCCATGCAGTGGTGGCTTGCACAGCTCCAGTGCTTCGTTAAAATATCTGATAGCCTTTTCATACAATCCAAGCTCCATATAGAGTGAGCCTATATTATTGTTAACAAGCATTATTATCTCTGTTGAGCCCTGCTCCACAGCTACATCCATAGCCTCCAGGTAGCAGTCAATCGACATGCTTACATCTCCAATAGATGCATATATGACTCCCATAAAATTGACAGTCTTTGCCATCTGCTCATATGCGCCACAGCTCTTATAAAGACCGGCTGTCTCCTGTGCCTTCTTCTCTGCCAAAAAAAGCTTATTCTCGCCAAATAAGGCTGCTGCCTCATCCATACATCTGTCTGCCTTTTGCAATATACCCATAAAAACCCTCCTATAGATGACAATACAATCTATTTTTCAGCAAGATACTGCTTATATCCAACCTGTTTCAGTTTCGCATCCTTTGCTACAACCTGAGCCTTCATATCTGCTGTATACTTTTTGATTTTCTCAAGGATTGCATCATCACCTGCTGCGAGTATCTTTGCTGCAAGGATTGCTGCATTTTTCGCACCGTCAATTGCAACTGTGGCAACAGGCACTCCAGGTGGCATCTGCATGATTGAGAACACTGCATCCATTCCATCCAGATTCTTTCCTGAAAGCGGTACTCCGATAACAGGAAGTGCAAAAAGCGCTGCACACATTCCCGGAAGTGCTGCTGCCATTCCAGCTCCTGCTATTATTACCTTTACATCTCTATCACAAGCGCCTCTTGTCCACTCAATAAGCTCATCCGGCTCACGGTGTGCCGAGATGATGGTGAGCTCATACTCTATTCCGAGCTCTTCAAGCATATCTGCTGCCTTACTCATCACCTTTAAATCTGAGTCGCTGCCCATAACTATTCCAACCTTTGCCATTTTATCCTCCTTATATGTCTAACAATTATTTACTTTCAGCATCAAGCGTATCGAGCGGTTTGTTCAACTCTTCTACGCCCGCAAGCACAAATCTGCCATCTTTTATTATATCACATGTTGAGCCATCGTGTCGAATAACTGTGATGGCTCCAAGCTCATCATATGGTATTGTGATATCCGTGTGGCAGTTGAAATATGCCTTTGATATATCATCTTTCCTGCGGATGGAAACTGAATTGTCCCTGGCAATGATTGCTTTTCCGTCAGGGTTGTATGTCATATTGTCCTCATCGTATGTGTAGCAGGTATCACCCACCGCAAAGTGCGGTCCTGTCTTCTCTGCTATGAGAATAGGCATCTTTGCCGCGATATCGTATACTCTCGCCATACGGTAGGCTGTCGTATTGGTGCCTATGGCAAACTCACCCATAGGCAGTGTGTCATGATGGAAAAGTACATTATCAGATATATACTTTTTGTTTTCTTCCTCATCCTCAAAATTGGTACATGTATATTTATCAATCATGCCATCCTTAAAGTCGATTTCCAGATTAAGGAAATTAAGCTCATTGAGATATACCTGACTGACATGCAGCTTGCCGTTTGTGCCCTCTAACACCGGTGAAGTAAACACCTCTCCGACAGGGATATTTACATCAGCCACACAGTTTTCAAAAGCTGTCTCCTTTGAAGGCTCCTTAAGCTCATGAATCTTGACATACAAATCTGTCCTATTGCCGTTTGTACCGACGATATACACCCTGTCTGCTGTATCGAGCACATCTATGATTTTCTGCTGCATATCCCTGTAGAGTGCATAATCAAGAGTATTAATCTTTACAGTCTCCGTAAAAATTTCCTTATAATCAGGTCCGATTGCAGCACACGGATAGGCAATAATCGTAAAGCTTCTGTCCTCGCTGTGGATATAGCTGTTCATATACTGTGAGCGCACGCTTGTCATATGGACTACAAGCTTCTGCTGCTCATCATTAAAGTGCGCAGCCTCCTTCTTTGAAACCGGAGCAAACGGCTCCTCTCCGAATATCTCTATGACAGCCGGTCCTCCACATTTGCATGCTACATCCTTCATTCTCTCAAGTGCATTGTGCATGCACTCAAGACGATACTCCACATATGCCTTGTCAAGCCACAGTGCCATATCCTCCTTGTGGTCATAGTCAAACTGCTTATTGACCGATGTGGAAAATGGTCTCATGGCAGGCTTCATACCCATTTTCTCAAAATTCTTTAATGCTGCTCTTATCATACGCTCAAAGCCAAGCGGATAAAGCACCTGAACCACCGACTTCTTTGAGATATCCTTGTTGCAGGTAATAAAGCCAATGCGGTATCCTTCTGTATAGGTATCTGCCATGGCCTGTATCTCCTCATCTGAAAATGAAGCCAGATGCGCTCTGCCGGCGCGCTCATTCTCTCCGACATACAGTCCGTAAGAATACAGATAATCATCATTTGACAAATCTGCCTCATTTACAATCTCTGTATAATAATCATAAGCCGGGTCAAGGAGTGCTCTGTTGTCATCCTCTGCAAAAATCTCCTCATAATCATGCATGAACGAATATATACAGCCCCTTATCTCATCAGGACTCAGCTCATTGGCATTCTCAAAATAATTGTATAGCTCTACAATAAGCTCTGCATAAATGCAGAGATATTTTATATCCCCCTGATAGATATGTGTAATGCTTCCGGCAATTTTTGCATATACAGCCGATAAAAGCTGACCATACTCATCTCCGAGCACCTTTACGGCGTATGCCGGGTTGGCATAGCTTTTCTCATAATTTTCTTTATCAAACTGTGAATAGAATAAATCGTTAAATTCCTTATCTGCACTATGGTTTTTAATAGTGTTGATGCACTTTGCCGCACTTGTGAAATAATCTGCAAAAGCCGGCTCTATAGCAGGCTCTCTGATGATCTGTTCTATCCGCTCCTCCACAAGCTCTAATCGCTCTGCGTAAAGCTCATTGGAGAGCTCATAAATCTCTTTATAACTCATATATCCCTATAATCTTTCTTTCATATAATAAAACCTGCAGCATATGTTCCTCCCCAGCTGATTACCGCTATGAGTGAAAAAAACACTGCCAGTCGTGGAAACGTCATGAATGATTCCTCATCAAAGAGGCTTCTGATGGCAAACCCGAAATCTGCCAGAGATATGCCAAGCATCAGTATACCGGCACTGCCATAGTACATAGACAGATTGCCATCTCCTCTGAATGCCGCATTCAAAAAAACTATATATACAATCTCTATGAGGATAGCCACAACAAGTGCAGCTATCCCCCTCTTAGATTGCTTCTTTTCCGTAAACTTATACCTGTTACGTTTTCTTCTGCCAAGCAATTTATATTCTCCTATTTGCAGCCGTACTGCTTATAGTACTCATCTATAGCTGCTTTGATCGTGTCATCAATGACTACTCTGCCATCATGCTCTCTGTTATAGAGATACTCTGTGACCTCTTCCATTGTGACGATTGCCCTGCCCTCAAAGCCGTACTTCTCATGGATTTCGTCGAGCGCGCTTACCTTGCCGCCCTGTCCGACTTCCATTCTGTTGAGGCTCACCATAAGGCCTACGATTGTAACATCTGCAGCTCCTCTTACCTTTGGAACTGTCTCCTCCATTGATTTGCCGGATGTGGTGACATCCTCTATCATGACTACTCTGTCGCCATCCTTAAGCTTGCTTCCAAGGAAGCCTCCCTTGTCTGCACCGTGATCCTTTGCCTCTTTTCTGTCTGAGCAGTAGCGCACCTCTTTGCCATAGAGCTCATGGTATGCGATAGCTGTTACCACTGCAAGCGGAATTCCCTTGTATGCAGGTCCGAATAATACATCAAAGTCATCTCCGTAGTTAGCATGGATAGCCTTTGCGTAGTACTCTCCGAGTCTCTTAAGCTGTGAGCCTGTCACATATGCTCCCGCATTCATGAAAAATGGTGATTTACGGCCGCTCTTTAATGTGAAATCACCAAATTTCAGCACGTCACTCTCCACCATAAAGTCTATAAATTCGCTCTTGTAACTTTCCATTGTATGTTAATCCTCCTGTATGTTTTCTATAAATTATCTTTGTCAATTTTACCACATTGGGGCGTGCTTTTCAACGTGGAAATTGGTTACAAAAACAGCATCCCTTCATATTAAATGAATATGGGATGCTGTTCATCTGCTTATATATTTTTATCAGATATACTCACTTGTGTTTACAATCACGCCGTCATATACTGACTGCTTTTTGATAAACTCCGCAGCCTTGTCCACATCTCTGCCGTTTTTGTTCCAGTCCTTTGTGAACTCAACTTTGTCAGCTGCAAGCTCCTTCTCCTGCTTTTGGCTGATGAGCAGAAGTACGAGTATTCCGGCATGGCTTAGGTGCTTGACTACATTTACAAAGTCCTCACCCTCCTTTGGTGCGTAGAGATAAGTATGGCGTCCGTCTATATTTAAGGCTTTCTCGACATCCTCCACAAAGCCGCGGTTTACACCATCCACTCCGTCTACGAATACGGCGGTGATTGCCTTCTGGCCCTTGATTGCAGCTCTTACGTTTCTGTCTACTCTGCCCTCGTAGAGGCCGCTTTCCTCTGTGTGTACCTCTTCAACCACACCACAGGCAGATGTCATATCGGTCACACGGTCGATTAAGATGAACTCACCGAGTGTCTTGTGATTTTTGAACTTATCGCAGACTATCTTGTCCGAGAATGCAATCTTTACAACTGCTATCTCGTTCTTTTTAAGCTTGTCGGCAGGCTTTTCCTCACCTGTGTTTACATCGATGGTATGCTCAATCTCTGTTACGATGCCCGGTATTGACTTGGTACCTAGCTTGAAGAAGAAATTCTTTCCCTTAAAGAGCTCATCGTCATCCATCCAGAGTATTGTAGCTGTGATGGATGAAGCAACCTTTGCTCCTGAACCGATTGTGAGCACACAGCCTCTTGATACGTCCACCTCTCTGTCGAGCTGGATTGTAACCGGCTGGCCTGTAAATGCGCTATCGCTTAGCTTATCACCCACATGGATGCTCTTTACATGGGCTGTCTCATTGCTTGGCAGTGTGGTGATTTCATCGCCCACCTTTACCTCTCCGGCCTCTATCTGGCCCTGGAATCCACGGAAGGTGTGGTCAGGACGGCAGACTCTCTGTACAGGCATGTAAAAGCCCTCTTCTTCGTTCTCATCCTTTATGTCAACATCCTCAAGGTATGATAAAAGAGCAGGTCCCTTGTACCATGGGATATTCTCAGACTTTGTTGTGACATTGTCACCCTCTGTTGCAGAAACAGGAATTATTACTACATTTTTGAGCTCAAGCTCCTTTGTAAGCTCAATAATCTGCTTTGTGATTTCATCGAAACGCTTCTCGTCGTAGCCTACAAGATCCATCTTGTTTACAGCAAATACAAAGTAGTTGATTCCCATGAGCGCGCAGATTCTTGCGTGTCTTCTTGTCTGAACCAATACGCCCTGCTTTGCATCTATTAAAATTACCGCAAGGTCTGCAAAGGATGCACCTACAGCCATGTTTCTTGTGTACTCCTCATGGCCCGGTGTATCTGCCACGATAAAGCTTCTCTTATCTGTTGTGAAGTAACGATAAGCCACATCGATTGTGATTCCCTGCTCTCTTTCTGCCATCAGTCCGTCGAGAAGGAGTGAGTAGTCGATGGCGCCGCCACGGCTTCCGACCTTACTGTCAAGCTCCAATGCCTTTTCCTGATCTGCATAGAGCAGCTTTGAATCGTATAATATATGTCCGATCAAAGTTGATTTTCCGTCGTCCACGCTTCCGCATGTAATAAATTTAAGTAATACGCTCATTTTAGAAATATCCCTCCCTCTTTCTTCTTTCCATGCTGCCTGCCGCCTCGTTGTCTATGACACGGGTGGTTCTCTCTGAGGAAACAGCACTGAGTGTCTCATCAATAATCTCATCAAGTGTATCCGCTGTCGACTCCACACCACCTGTCAGTGGATAGCAGCCGAGAGTTCTGAAACGTACACTCTTCATCTGGATTTTCTCACCCGGACGAAGCTTCATCCTGTCGTCATCTACCATGATGATGTTGCCGTCTCTGTATACAACAGGTCTTTCCTTTGCAAAGTAAAGTGAAGGAATCTCGATATTCTCTCTCTTTATATACTGCCAGATATCCTTCTCTGTCCAGTTTGACAGTGGGAAAACTCGCACCTCCTGGCCCTTTTTGATTCTGGAGTTGTAGAGCTTCCACATCTCCGGGCGCTGGTTCTTTGGATCCCATGCGTGGTTTTCATTTCTGAAGGAGAAGATTCGCTCCTTGGCTCTTGATTTTTCCTCGTCTCTTCGGCCGCCGCCAAACGCTGCCGTAAAGCCGTATTTGTCAAGCGCCTGCTTGAGCGCCTGTGTCTTCATGATATCTGTGTATGCTGAGCCATGGTCAAATGGATTGATGCCCTGCTTTACGCCATCCTGATTTATATATTCAAGCATCTCGATGCCCTTTTCCTTAGCAATGCGATCTCTGAATTCTATCATCTCATGGAATTTCCAGGTTGTATTTACATGTAAAAACGGAAATGGCGGCTTCTCCGGATAAAATGCCTTCATTGCAAGATGAAGCATTACCGAGCTGTCCTTTCCAATTGAGTACAACATAACCGGCTTCTCGCACTCTGCGGCTACTTCACGTATTATGTATATTGCCTCTGCTTCGAGTTCGTCAAGATGTGATAATTCACCCATGTCTGTTACCATCCTTTTCTTTAATATTTATTGGATTCCTTCTTGTTGATAAGAATCTCTTCCTTGCTTCCGTCGCGCTTTTTGATATCCCAGGTCAGCGTGTCCGGCGTGCTTTTTACTGTCATGAGACTTCCCATGCCTCCTATGTCTGCTCCAAGATAAAGAGCAATAGCGCCAAAATGACATTCCTTGATGCATGAGGCACAGCCCCAGCAGTCCTTAGGATATTTGATAAAGGCTTTTTTCTCTGAGTCCTGATATATCAGGCTTCCGGGGCATACACTTGTACACATGCCACAGCCCTTACACTTTGCTTTATCAATCATTATGCTCATAACGCGCCTCCCTTCCGACAAGCTCTCTGTAAATCATATGAAGCTGCCCGTTTTCGTATCTGGAATTGACATATTTCATCCAGTCATCACTCTTGCCCGGATAATCCAGATTCTCGGCAAAGCTGTGCCATCTGGTCTCCTTTCTTGCACCAAGATGTGCTATAACCGAAAGACATACCGTAAGCCTCTCCTTAAGCTCATATATGAACATAAGCTCATGCATATCCGATGCATATAAATCACCGGTCAGCTCTACCAGATGATTTATCTTTTCCTTTGCCAGCGCAAGCTGCTTGCCGTTGAACTGGTAATGTGTAGAAATACCGCCTGCGTAGTTGTCCATGACCTTCTGCATGGCTTCCTCGATAGCCTCTGTTGTAAACATCTGAGACCTTTCAGTGAGGAAATGGTCGTACTCTGAAGCTTTTGTGTCAAGCGCCTTTTTCTCATCAAATGCCGATGTGTCAGGACTTCCGTCAGAGGTATCTGCATCAAGCTTTGAAACCATATCTATCGCAGCGATTTCACCCTCTACCATAGCTCCTGTAACGTATTTCTGTGGACATCCTCCTGCCACATCTCCAGCAGCATAAAGTCCGTGGATTGTAGTCTCACGCTCGGTATTTACCCAGTAGCCGCTCGCTGTGTGCCCACCTACGATATACGGCTCGGTGCCCTCTATCTCCACATTCTGCTCACTTGGATTCTTACCTGCCTCCACCCACTTGAGTGTCTGGCTTGGTGCCATGTTGAGATATGCCTTTCTTAATGACTCATCCTGCTGTGGAGAGATGCCCTCTGTCCTTAAGTAGCAAGGACCTCTTCCCTCGAGATTTTCCATGACCGTTCCGTATACACGCTCTGATGTGGTGAGGCCGTATTTTGTCTCGTAAACCTCTCCAAGTGAATTGACCTGCTTTGCCCCGACTCCCTGTGCAATTGTTCCTGTCGGTGCGATTGTGTCCTTGCATCTGAGTGCGATAAATCTCATCTCAAAAGTGGTCATCTCTGCTCCGCTTCTTATGCCCATCGCATATCCTGCGCCTGTGTTGAAAGGCGGATACCACATCTTGTGCCTTGAAAAGCCGGGATTGTTTGGTCTGTATAAACCGGCCGCTCCGCCTGTTGCACAGAGCACCTTTTTAGCCCTGATCTCATAGGCTGTAGCATCCTCGATTGAAAATCCGTATGCACCCTTTATGGTGTTGTTCTCAACTATATAGTCCGTGATATTGATTCTGTTTATCACTGTACAGTCCGTAAGCTTTGATACAGCTTCTGCCAAAAGCGGCTTCATGTTCTCGCCGTTTATCTTGATATTTCGGTTTCCTCTTGCTACATACTCACCGTTTTCATCCTTTAATATGACAAGTCCAAGCTTTTCCATCTTGTCCGTCACACGGTTTAAGCCCTCTGACATAGTCATGAGTAAGTCTTCCCTTACTATACCGTCAGCATCCTTTTTTGCGTAGTCTACATAGTCCTCAGGCTTTCTGCCCTTTACTATGTATGCATTTATCGCATTGACACCTGCTGCAAGGCATCCGCTTCGCTTTATGTTCGCTTTCTCTGCAATTATAATCGAATAATCCGATTTCTCACGGATGGTGAGCGCTGCATAACAGCCCGCCGTGCCACCTCCTATTATGAGGATGTCCGTGTGTAGGATTTTTTTGTTTTCTATCTTCATTTATCTCCCTCTGCTTCCTCTTTCAATCACAAGCTTTAGACTATTCTTGTATCTAAATGTAGAATACATCCTGCTCCTGCATCTCGCTGTTTTCCATCAGGTATGTTTTCTCTTCATCAAATATATACAGCCTGTAAATCAGCACATGTACTTTCTCGCCGACTGCTATCAGGTCCTTTTCAAGTGAGCGCTCGCCGATCACCTCGATGCCGTTTATGCTGACTGTGATATCCATCCTGTTTCCTCTGAATACCACATCTGTTACGATGCCCTCCTCTGCCGCTGACTGATAGCGGTCTAAGTTGCCGCTCTTTGATATCTTGATAAACTCAGGTCTGATTACCGCCTTGTCGGCATTTTCTATCCTATCAAAGCCCTTTAGCCTGTCATAGTTTTCAACAACTGTGGTGTGTCCTATAAACTGCGCCACAAAAGGTGTATCAGGTGATTTGTATATCTCAAGAGGTGTGCCCATCTGCTCTATCGTGCCGTGGTTTGTGATAATTATTTCATCTGCCACCTCAACAGCCTCATCCTGGTCATGTGTGACGAAAATACTTGTTATTCCAAGCTTTTCGACCAGCTCCTTAAGCCATGTACGAAGCTCACCTCGCACCTTTGCATCTATCGCGGCAAATGGCTCATCCAGTAAGAGCACCTGTGGATTCGGCGCCAGCGCCCTTGCAAATGCCACTCTCTGACGCTGTCCTCCGGAAAGCTGATTCGGATATCTCTTTTCAAGCCCCGATAAGCCTGTCATCTCAAGAAGCTTTGTAACACGCTCCTTTATGAGCTTTTTCGGCATCTTCTGAAGCTCCAGCCCAAATGCCACATTGTCGTATATTGTCATGTATCGAAACAGCGCATAGTTCTGAAACACAAAGCCTATGCCTCTCTTCGAGGCCGGAATATCATTCACTCGCTTTCCATCTATATATATGTCACCTGAATTTGGCGTCTCAAGTCCTGCTATCATACGAAGAAGTGTTGTCTTGCCACTGCCTGAAGGACCAAGCAGTGCCACGAGCTTTCCCTTTTCCACTCCAAAGCTCACATTATCGGATGCCAGGAAGTCTCCGTATTTTTTGTATATATTTTTCATCTCAACGTACATATACGTTATCTCCTTCCTGCTTTCTTAGTACAGCAACTCTATAGATGTCTGCCACATCGGTGTGTAAGAAATAACAAATTTTATTAGTGTAAATCATATTTTCCAAGTATATCTCAGTGTAATTTCTTAAATTTATGCTCAACTATATTTCTTGCAAAAAGAATGATTAATGCAATAATTAACAGTATCGACGATACAGCAAATGCCGCTGTTATCGAGCTGTCTGTGCCTGACATATACAGGGCATCTATCTCAAGCGGCAGTGTAAATGTCTCGCCTCTTGTCTTCGAGAGCGCATTTACCGCGCCGAACTCACCGAGGGCTCTCGCCGTACAAAGTATGATTCCATAAATCAGGCTCCACTTCATCTGTGGAAGTGTTATTTTCCGAAATATCGTAAAGCCGGATGCTCCCATAAGCGCTGCGGCTTCTTCCTCATCCTTTCCCTCTGCATTGAGCACCGGTATGATTTCCCTTGACACATACGGAAACGTGACAAATATCGTGGCAAGCACAACTCCCGGTATTGCAAAGGTGATTCTCACATTCGTGCCGAATATCTCATTGAACCATCTGATAACCGGATAAAACCACCCAAGCCGTCCGAAGGTCATAAGATACGCAAGTCCTACGATGACCGGAGAAATAGAAAACGGTATATCAATAAGTGTTGCAAGCACCTGCTTTCCTTTAAACGAAAACCTGGTCAACAGCCACGCTGTCCATATTCCAAAGAAGGTGTTGATAACTACCGCAAAAACTGTTGCTATCAAAGTCACCTTGAGTGCTGACAGCACGTAGCTTGTGGAGATAGCTTTCAGATAGAATCCAAGCCCTTCCTTTAAGGCACTTGCCATCACAGAAAAAAGCGGAACTACAAGCATGACAAATATGAAGAGCACCGTGACAGTGACGAGTATTATCTTTGTGATCTTTTTTCTTCTTTCAAGCTTTACCTGTTCGGTCATCGCATTGTGCTCCTTTCCTGTTTGTGTGCATCGCATTTGATTTATATGCAGCCTTCTACAACAAATTAGTGCGCTGTGACTGTTTAACCTGCACTATGTTTACAAATAGCAGCAGTAAAAATGATATGACAAGCATCACAAGTGCTATGGCAGTCGCGCTAGCATAATCTATATAGCTAAGCTTCTGCATGATGACGTATGATACCACCTGCGTCCTGTGCCTTGCGCTGTTGCCTGATATGTAGATGACGCTTCCGTACTCTCCTATGCCTCTGGCAAATGCAAGACCAAAGCCTGTTAAGAGTGCCGGGCGAAGCTCCGGAAGTATTACCTTAAAAAATGTCTTAGAGGGTGTGGCGCCAAGCATATAAGCGGCCTCTTCATATGTATTATCCATCTTTTCAAGCACCGGCTGTACAGCTCTTATTACGAAGGGAATGCCTACAAAAACAAGTGCCACAACTATTCCTGCCTGTGTGTAAGCTACATCTATTCCAAGCTTGCCAAGGCCTTTACCAAAAAAGCCTGTGCCTGAGTACAGCTTTGAGAGCGTGATGCCCGCAACCGCTGTCGGCAGTGCAAACGGAAGCTCTATAAGTCCGTCAAGCAGCCATTTCCCGGGAAAATCGTACTTTACAAGTGTCCATGCCACGATGAGTCCAAATACCACATTTACGATTGCTGAGATAAATGATGAGGTGATGCTTGTGATAAAGGCATTCCTCACATTCTCCTTCATGATAAGTGCCACAAAATCGCCCGGCGATATCTTTAGCGAATACACAAGCACTGATGCTAACGGAATGAGAACGATGACTGAAAGCATCGTGACCACTATTCCAAGCGAAAGATGGTAGCCCGGTATGACTCTGGTCTTTATGTTCTTTGATTTAGTTTTCTCTTTTGCTGTTTTATCAGTTGCCGTATATTTCATCGAACATTGCTCCATCATCAAAATATGTCTTGTAGGCTTCATTCCATCCGCCGTAATCCTCTATGCTCCAAAGCCTGATATTTAAATCAAACTTGTCGGAAAACCGGTTTAATATATCCTGATTGGTTGGTCTGTAGCCGCTTTCGCCAATCAGCTGCTGTGCCTCATCACTGTAGAGATACTGTAGGTATTCTTTGCTTACCTCTTGTGTTCCGTTGCTCTTTGCATTGTCATCCACAATAGCAACAGAGGGCTGTGCTAAGATGCTGACGGACGGATTCACTATCTCATACTTACCCGGATATGAATCCATGGTCGTAAGTGCCTCGTTTTCCCACGCTATGAGCACATCTCCCTGACCGTTTTCCACAAATGTGGTTGTTGAGCCTCTCGCACCCGAATCCATAATTGTGACATTTTCATACAGCTTCTTCATAAACGATTTCTGTTCCTTCAGGCTGTCATAATTTGTCTTCGCATAGCTTAGCGCTGCAAGAAAATTCCAGCAGGCTCCACCACTACTCTTTGGATCAGGCGTAATCACATCCACATTCTTTTTCACCAGGTCATCCCAGTCACTTATATGCTTTGGATTGCCCTTTCTTACAAGTAAAACGATTGTTGATGTGTATGGTGCCGAGCTGTCAGAAAACTCATCAATCCAGCCCTTATCAATTAAGCCGGTATTTTGTATCAGGTCTATGTCATGCTCGAGTGCCAGTGTGACAACATCTGCATTACAGCCCTCCACAACCGAGCGTGCCTGTGCTCCCGAGCCGCCATGTGACTGAATCACATTTATCTTTTTGCCGTGCTCGTTCTCATAGTAAGACTCGAATATTTTGTTGTATTTCTCGTAAAACTCTCGTGTCGGATCATACGACACATTGGTTATGGTGACTGTGCCGTCATCCTTCCTGCCTGAGCAGCCTGTCAGAAAAAGTGACAGAATCATCACTGTCGACAGCAGGGCTGCCGTATATTTATGTATGTTTCTCATGTATGTTTCTCATTTTTCATGTTACAGTTTCCGGCAAAGTAGCTTATGCCGTCAGTTTATATGCCGTCAGTTTATATGCCATCAGTTTACTGTAAAAAGCGGTGTGGACAGGTATCTTTCTCCTGTATCCGGAAGCAGCACCACGATATTCTTTCCCTTGTTCTCAGGTCTTTTCGCAAGCTCTGTTGCAGCATATATTGCTGCTCCTGAGGATATGCCAACGAGAAGTCCGTCGCTCTTTGCAACCTCTCTAGCCTTGTCAAAAGCGGCCTCATTCTCCACCGGAATCACCTCATCCACTATATCCATGCGCATGACCTTTGGAATAAAACCTGCACCGATTCCCTGTATCTTGTGAGGCCCCGGTCTTCCGCCTGAGAGTACCGGTGAGCTCTTTGGTTCCACAGCTACTATCCTTACATCAGGATTATGGTCTCTTAATCCAAGCCCGGTGCCTGTACAGGTGCCGCCTGTTCCGACAGATGATACAAAGATATCTACCTTTCCATCTGTATCCTCCCAGATTTCCTGAGCGGTTGTAGCTCTGTGGATATCCGGATTGGCCTGATTCTCAAACTGCTGTGGAATAAAGGCATTGCCATAATGCTCTTTAAGTCTCTGCGCCTCATCGATTGCACCCTTCATGCCCTCACGCCCCGGTGTGAGCTTTATCTCTGCGCCAAGCGCTGTGACGATTTTTCTTCTCTCAACGCTCATGATATCAGGCATTATAAGTATCAGGTGAAGCCCCTTTGAGGCTGCCACAAATGCAAGTCCGATTCCGGTATTGCCACTTGTCGGCTCTATGATTATTGTGTCCTGATTTATCTTTCCATCCTTTATGCCCTGTTCTATCATAGCTGCCGCCACCCTGTCCTTTACACTTCCAAGTGGATTGAAATACTCCAGCTTTGCTATGATTTTTGCTTCAAGCCCAAGGGCTTTTTCATAATTGGTCAACTCAAGAAGCGGAGTGTGACCTATCAGCTCAGTGAGCTGCTTTGCAATTTTTGCCATTGATATTACCTCTTTTTTGTTAATGTTTGTTTTGAGTATGTTATGAGTTTGTGCTTAGTTTGTATGGCCGGGATTTCCTACCATTCAAATATGATTTCTAAGTTATTGATATGTTACCACTAATTGATATTTTTGTAAATGTAATTAGGGTTATTAATATTTGTTAGCGGGCTATAAATTTTATTGATAGCAAACGCGCTTTTTACCTTTATAACATTCTCTATGCTGTGTTGCTTGAACGAGTATTTTCCGTGCCACCTTTTGTCTGTGGCGCATATAACTCATACACGGCTCGTCAAAAATCGACCGTGCACCATCGGTGTGTCTTCCCATTCTGCGCAGTCGTCCGTCCGGTATAGAATTTACTATAAAAAAAGAGTTCTATCATTCGCAGACACAAGGTCTGTGAAAAATAGAACTCTTTTGAGTCGTGCTTTAGCTACTCCTCCTGTTCATTTACCTTATCGGTTCTCGTGATATACTTGATTCCGACAAAGGTTCCAATCAGGATAAGCACTCCTATTATAAACGGTACTACCGGATTTCTGACAAAGCCTGCTATGATGTAGGTCAGGCATGATATGCCTGCCACAAGCACTGCGTACGGAAGCTGTGTGGATACATGATTCATGTGATTGCACTGAGCTCCTGCCGATGCCATGATGGTGGTATCGGATATCGGTGAACAGTGGTCTCCGCATACTGCACCTGCCATACACGCTGAGATTGAGATAATCATCATCGTATGGTTTGTGCCCGAGAAGATATTTACTACTATCGGTATGAGTATACCGAAGGTGCCCCATGAGGTTCCTGTTGCAAAGGCAAGGAAAGCTCCCACCAGGAATATGATTGCCGGGAACAGTCCAAGCAGTGGTCCCGATACTCCTCCCACTAAACCTGCGACAAATTCCTTGGCGCCAAGGCTCTCTGTCATGGTCTTTAGTGTCCATGCAAAGGTCAGTATAAGTATTGCAGGTACCATTGCCTTAAAGCCCTCAGGGATTGAATTACAGCAATCCGTAAAGCTTAGTACCCTTCTGATTGAGTAAAAGCATATGGTGATTATCAACGCAAAAAAGCTTCCAAGCATAAGACCGATTGAAGCATCGCTGCCTGCAAACGCATCAACGAAGCCTGTTCCGTCAAAAAAGCCTCCTGTGTATATCATTCCGATGATACAGCTTATTATGAGCACAAGAATAGGAAATACAAGGTCTATAACCTTCCCCTTGCCCTTTATAACATCCTGCTTTGCCTCCGCATACGGCCTGTCTCCTGTGGTAAACAAATCACCCTTTTGGGCATTGGCTTCATGCTTTGCCATCGGACCGAAATCTACCTGTAAAACAACAAGTGCCACCATAGCGATAATAGTAAAGAGTGCATAATAATTGTATGGAATGGCCTTTATGAAAATAGAAAAGCCATCCTCTCCCTTTACAAAGCCGGTAACCGCGGCTGCCCACGATGATATAGGTGCAATGATGCATACAGGCGCTGCTGTGGCATCTATCAGATATGCAAGCTTTGCTCTTGAAACCTGATGCTTGTCGGTGACAGGGCGCATCACACTTCCTACTGTCAGACAGTTGAAGTAATCATCTATAAATATGAGTACTCCAAGTATTATAGCAGAAAGCTGGGCACCAATCCTTGTCTTTATGTGCTCACTCGCCCACTCTCCAAAGGCCGCCGAGCCGCCTGCCTTGTTCATCATGCTCACCATAACACCGAGCACGACTAAGAATATCAGTATTCCCACATTGTACGAATCCGATAGCACTCCAACAAGTCCGTCCTCGAATATGTGAAGCACTGATCTCTCAGCCGAAAAACCCGGCTGAAATGCATTTCCATAAAACAGTCCGCCAATCACTATTCCAACGAATAATGAGCTGTAGACCTCTTTTGTGATAAGTGCCAGAACTATAGCCACAACAGGTGGAACAAGTGCCCAGACTGTGGCATACATAGAAGGCACGTATTCTGCTGCCAGAATCATTATTTTATCCTCCGTCTATCCCTTATGCTCTATCTGTCAACCGCGCCGACAAGCTCTGAAATATCCTTTACTCCATACCTGTCCATATACTCTGCGATGCCATCCACTATCTGCTCTGTGGTCTTTGGATTTACAAAGTTTGCTGTGCCGACTGAAACAGCCGTAGCTCCGGCAAGTATCATCTCTATAGCATCGGCAGCATTTGTGATACCGCCCATTCCGATAATCGGAATATTGACTGCATGTGCTGTCTCGTAAACCATGCGCACTGCAACCGGATGAACCGCCGGACCGCTCATGCCGCCTGTCTTGTTTGCTAACACAAAGCTTCTTCTGTTTATATCAATCTTCATGCCTGTAATTGTATTGATGAGCGAAACCGCATCAGCTCCACCGGCCTCTGCCGCCCTTGCTATCTCTGCAATACTTGTGACATTTGGAGAAAGCTTCATGATAACAGGCTGCTTTGCATATTTTTTAATCTCGCTTGTGATTGTCTCAACACCCTTTGGATCTGTTCCGAAGGCAATTCCGCCCTCCTTAACATTAGGGCATGAGATATTTATTTCCATCATATCAATAGGCTCATCCGCAAGACGCTTTACCACATCAAGATACTCGTCAAGCGAATGACCGCAGACATTTACCACAATCCTTGTATCAAACTGCTTTAAAAAAGGAATATCCCTCTTGCAGAAAAGCTCGATGCCGGGATTTTGAAGTCCGACTGCATTGAGCATGCCGCCGTACACCTCTGCTACTCTCGGTGTAGGATTACCCTCCCACGGCTTATTCGCAACACCCTTTGTAGTGACTGCACCAAGTCTGTTTAAATCAACAAACTCGCTGTACTCTGCACCGGAGCCGAATGTGCCGGATGCAACTGTAACAGGATTTTTCCACTCAACACCGGCCACATTTACTGACATATTACTCATTACAGCTCCACCTCCTTCGCATCAAAAACAGGTCCCTCTTTGCATATACGCTTGTTGTTTACATTGCTGTGGGCATCCTTGTCCTTTGTTTTGCATACACACGCAAGGCATGCACCGATTCCACATGCCATGCGCTCCTCCATTGATATAAAGCATTCCATATCATGCTCTACAGCGTAAGCCTTGAGTGCACGAAGCATAGGCATAGGTCCACATGCATAAATCACGTCTGCCTCAAGAGCATTCTCCTTTATCGCATCAATGACATTGCCCTTTGTGCCGACACTGCCGTCCTCTGTAGCTACAAAGGAAGCTGCCTGCTCCTTAAACTCATCGAGCAGGAAGGTATTCTCATCGCGATAGCCCATGACGATGTTCATATCGCATACTGCTGTTTTAATTTCTGCACCTTCCATTGCTGCCTGTCCCGAAATTTTTTCTTCATCTGATGTCTGCACAATGCCTGCATTTATATCCTTGGCAAGCTGCAGCATAGGCGGCACTCCGATTCCTCCGCCGATAAGGAAGGCCTTCTTTCCCGGCTGTACTGTAAAGCCGTTTCCAAGAGGTCCTAAAAGCCTTACCTTATCGCCCCTGACAAGCTTTGAAAATTCCTCTGTTCCCGTGCCTTCACCTGTCACACGGTACACAAGACGGATGGTGTCATCATCTCTGTTTATGCCGCAAAGGCTTATCGGACGCGGAAGCAGCTTACTCTTGTCGTTTGAGTAAACCGATACAAACTGTCCCGCCTTTGCTGCCTTTGCAATTTTGTCTGTCTTAAGTGTGAGGTCGTAGATGCCATTGCCGAGTGAGCTCTGGTCAACTACAACTGCAATCTCCTCAAATTTCTCTGCCATTTTATCTCCCTGGTTTCGTTTGTTAATATATTTAAGCTTTCTGAATAACTTATTAACGATTTGCAAGTGCTACTGAGATATCCTCAATCATATCCTCAACAGCCTTGCGTGATGCATCTGCAAAATTCTCTGCTGTGATGCCCATATCCTTATACTTATCCTGCTTGTATGCGCAGATGATTCCACGTGATGAATTGACAATTGCACCAAGTCCGTCCTCATTGAAGAAATGAACAAGGTCTGCGCCCTTGCCTCCCTGTGCGCCGTAGCCCGGTACGAGGATGAAGCTCTTTGGCATTACCTTACGAAGAATCTTACCCTGCTCAGGGTATGTTGCACCGACAACCGCACCTACATAGCTGTATGAATCACCCATGCAGTCAGCTCCCCACTCTGCAACCTTCTCGCCTACCCACTCATATAATGGGCGTCCGTCAATCATACGGTCCTGAAACTCTCCACTTGATGGATTAGATGTCTTTACAAGAATGAAGATACCCTTCTTCTCCTCCTTGCATACATCTACGAATGGCTTGATACCGTCTGTTCCAAGGTATGGATTGACAGTGGCAAAATCCTCATCAAAGGTAGAATAGCTCTTGCTGCCGATTTGTACCTTTCCGAGATGTCCTGTGGCGTATGCAGCCGATGTTGAGCCGATATCTCCACGCTTTACATCTCCGATAACCACGAGATCCTTCTCGTGACAATAATCCACTGTCTTCTGGAATGCCTTAAGGCCCTCCACTCCAAACTGCTCATACATGGCAATCTGTGGCTTTACAGCCGGAATCAGGTCATATGTGGCATCCACAATAGCCTTGTTGTACTGCCAGATAGCCTCCGCTGCACCGGCCGGTGTCTCTCCAAGCTCATCAAATGCCTTCTTTGTGATATGCTCAGGCACATATGAAAGCATCGGGTCGAGACCTACTACGATAGGTGCGTTTGTTTTCTTGATTTTGTCTACTAATTTGTTGATCATTCTTTCGTCCTCTTTATGCGTATTTTATTATACAGACAGATATTGTGATTATTAAATATCTGCATACAGTTATAAATATTTTATAGCATAAACTAAATTCTTGCAACCAAAAATATAATAGCAGGGAGTATAGCATTAATTACTGCTATACTCCCTGCTGATTTCATCTTTACACTCCCACAACCTCATCAATCATCCTAAGCTCTTCCTCAGAGAAGCCAGTGCCCTCCATAACCTTTAAGTTTTCAAGAATCTGCTGTGGCTTTGAGGCGCCGACAAGCACACTTGTCACGTCATCATCCTTTACCACCCACTTGAGTGCCATCTGTGCAAGTGTCTCACCACGTTTTGTGGCTATATCGTTTAGCTTCTTAATCTGCTCGATGTGTGGAGCGAGCTTTTCCTGATTTAAAAAGCGTCCGTCTGTCTTTATACGACTATCCTCCGGAATGCCGTTTAGGTAACGATCCGTGAGCATGCCCTGTGCGAGCGGACTGAATGAGATGATGCCCTTTTGGCACTCTCTTGCAGCCTGCTTCAAGCCGTTTTGCTCTATTGTACGGTTGAAGATATTGTATGAGTTCTGATTGATGATAAACGGACATTTCAAATCAGTCAGAATCTCGCAGGCTCTCTTCATGGTCTCACCATCATAATTTGACAGTCCGACATAGAGTGCTTTTCCGCTTCTTACTATCTGGTCGAGTGCTCCCATTGTCTCCTCAAGCGGTGTCTCAGGGTCCATCCTGTGATGATAGAAGATATCCACGTAGTCGAGTCCCATTCTCTTAAGGCTCTGATCAAGGCTTGCAATCAGATACTTGCGGCTGCCCCAGTTGCCGTATGGTCCCTTCCACATATCATAGCCCGCCTTTGAGCTGATAATGAGCTCGTCACGGTATGCCGACAGATGCTCCTTAATGATAAGCCCGAAGTGTTTCTCTGCGCTGCCGTATTCAGGGCCATAGTTGTTTGCCAGATCAAAGTGGGTGATACCGTGGTCAAAGGCTGTGAAGCACATCTGCTTCATGTTGTCATACGATGAAAAATCCCCGAAATTATGCCATAAGCCAAGCGATACAACAGGAAGCTTCAGTCCGCTCCTGCCGCATCTGTTATATCTCATTGTGTCATATCTCTTTTCGTCTGCTGTGTACATATTTACCTCCCTCATAAATACATGATATTTAAACTGTTTTACCCGATAAATTATTATACTACAGCAGACTTGATTTTTCTATTGTTTACCTGCGAAACTTTTCTATATTCCCAATGCTGTGTTACTGTTGACAAATCATATAAAATCTTCAGTCAGCTTTCCGTGCTTCTCAAACTCTGCTGCATCCTCTTCTATCTCTATATCCGGGGTCCAGTAATATATGCCTCCGTGATATATTTATCCTCTATTATGCAAAAATCAGCTATTCGAAGCCAGAAATAAAAAAAGATCCTGCAAGAAAATCTTACAGGATCCGGCTTTTCAGATATATTAAATTAGAAAATAGCATTTACAATTGTTGAACCAATGGCTGTTGCAAGGAATGCCAGTCCACACACGAGTGGAAGCTTGTTGTCATCATCTTCTATTACCCTTACTCCAAAGAATATGCTTACATATCCTACTACACCCGCAAATGTATGCAGCCAGCTGCTCACATTGCCAAAGAACTGGAATGGGATTATGTCGATGATTGCTGCCACAAGGATAATCGGAAGGTATACTGCATCATACAGACATGCTGCTGAAAGCGTCTGTGCAAATGTCACCTTTTTATCCTTCTGCACTGCGTTTAATACAACCAGAATGACTGCTGCCAGGATGAGTACTCTCACTGCCTCTCCCACGATTCCTGAGAAGATTCCCTCAAAGAAGCTCGCCGGGTAAAATGAGAATCCAAAGCCGCCTATGCTGCCAATTACGCTTGATAACAGATATACTACAGACAGCACTACCTCTACTATGGCAAATAAGCCAATAAATATAAAGCCCGATGCCATATTTGCATTCTTTACAAAGTCTGCTGCAGCCTGTGCCGGCTTCTTAACAAGCCCTTTGTAGAATGTAATGATAGATGCCACATTCTTGTCATTCTGCAGCTGCTGTCCTGCTGCACTCACATGCTGTGTGAAGTTATCAAACGCCTGCGACTGTGCACTGCCCTGTGGCTGTCCATTGAACTGTCCCTGTGGCTGTCCGTTGAACTGTCCCTGTGCGCTGCCCTGCGGCTGTCCGTTGAACTGTGCCTGCTGTGCTGCATTATATGCCTGTGCATTGTTGTCCTGTGTCTGATTTGGTGCCTGTGGCTGTGCCTGCTGACGACATGTGCATACCTCATCATCAGCTAACTGCCTGCCACAATTTGTACAGTATTTCATAACTGAAACCTCCTTAAAATAATTAATAAACTGCTAATAACTATATTAGCAGTTCGGATATTCAATAGCAATATTTATTTGATATTTATTCGATATTTATTCGATATTTATTTCATACATCACAACAAACGAACAGCTTTTTAAGAAGTAGCGCCACGATCTGCGTCACCAGCTGGTTGCAATAAAAGGCCTCGCAAACACTGAAAATAAAAAGCTGAATGAATACCTGGATTCCCTCATCCACAGCATACCATCTGCGCCTGGTATTTGGAAATATGAATAATTCCAAGTTTGTATTTGTAATAAAGGAAAGCAGACCTCGCCATGGTCGAGGTCTACTATCAGAAAATTCTTAAAGAGTATGATTTTCCACCTTCACTGATGTGGATAGAAATTACAGAGCGATGCAGACTTAAGGATATGTATTGAAGGCATAGCCCTGGATATTACTCAAGATTTTCCTTAAATACTGTCAGTGCGCCATTTTTCTTTAAAATCAGCATGACAATTGCTGCCACTATGCTTCCGGCCACTGTAGAGATAAGGAATGGCACTATGTATATAAACATGCCTTCCGGCTGAATGAGCATCACATATTTTGCAAGCGGATACGCTGCAAGACCTCCGAGTATGCCTGTACCAAGCGCCTCAGCGACACATGTCGGTATGATTTTTTTGCTGAATCTGTACATCAGTCCACAGCACAGTGCACCTACCATGCTTCCCGGGAATGCCATGAGGCTTCCGAGTCCTGTCAGGTTTCTGATGACACTCGCACAAAATGCCACACCGACACCCCATACTGGTCCTAAAAATACTGCTGCGCATATATTTACCATGTGCTGTATGGGTGCACATTTGCTGCCGGCAACAGGAAAGCTTATTAAGCTTCCTGCTACGGCAACTGCCACAAGCACTCCTGCCATGGCAAGCTTTCTGATTGAAATAGTTGTTTTTTTAGTGTTCTTTTTACTTTCCATTACTTACTGCCTCACCTTAAAGTATACCGTAACTGTTCAGTACCTTCACAGTTGCGAGTCACAAGCGCATTAAAATCAGCTGCGCTGATGGGTGCTTGCTCCTACATAATATACGTTTTCTTACGAAATATGCGGTACCGCATATTTCTGTACTAAAAAGTTATAGTATATCAATATACTCTCCTGCAAGTGCCTTGTTCATGCTTCGCACTGCACAGAACTTACCACACATACTGCATGCCTCGCTGTGGTCATCCTCAGGCAGACGGTCATCCCTGATAGCCTTAGCTGTCTCCGGATCAAGTGCACATGCAAACTGTGCATCCCAGTCGAGCACACGTCTGGCATCTGCCATCTTATCATCTATATCTCTGGCTCCCGGTATTCCCTTTGCAATATCAGCTGCATGAGCCGCAATCTTTGACGCAATAATTCCCTGCTTTGTATCCTCCACATTTGGAAGAGCAAGATGCTCCGCAGGTGTCACGTAGCAAAGGAAAGCTGCGCCGTTCATTGCTGCCACTGCTCCACCGATTGCTGCTGTGATGTGGTCATAGCCAGGTGCGATATCTGTTACGAGAGGTCCAAGTACATAAAATGGTGCTCCCATACAGATTGACTGCTGTACCTTCATGTTTGCTGCTACCTGATCAAGCGGCACATGTCCCGGTCCCTCTACCATGACCTGTACATTGTGGTCCCATGCACGCTTTGTGAGCTCTCCAAGTCTTACAAGCTCCTCTATCTGGCATACATCTGTTGCATCTGCTAAGCAGCCCGGTCTGCAGGCATCTCCAAGCGAGATTGTCACATCATGCTCCTCACAGATTTCAAGTATCTCATCATAGTGCTCGTAGAAAGGATTTTCCTCTCCTGTCATGCACATCCATGCAAATACAAGGCTGCCTCCACGGCTTACGATATTCATCTTACGCTTGTGCTTTTTAATCTGGTCTATTGTTTTTCTTGTGATTCCACAGTGAAGTGTGACAAAGTCCACTCCATCCTCTGCATGGAGTCTGACTACATCGACAAAATCCTGTGCTGTAAGTGTCGCAAGATCACGCTGATAGTGGATAACACTGTCATAAACAGGCACTGTTCCTATCATTGCAGGACATTCGCTTGTAAGCTTCTGTCTGAATGGCTGTGTATTGCCATGGCTTGAAAGGTCCATGATAGCCTCTGCTCCAAGCTTTACAGCGCTCATGACCTTCTGCATCTCCACATCATAGTCCTTGCAGTCTCTTGACACACCGAGGTTTACATTGATTTTTGTGCGAAGCATGCTTCCAACGCCCTCTGCATCAAGTGACTTGTGATGCTTGTTAGCAGGAATAGCTACCTTTCCGCTTGCAACAAGCTCCATCAGCTTGTCTACATCCATCTTCTCTTTCTTTGCTACCTTTTCAATTTCAGGTGTTACGATGCCCTTTCTTGCGGCATCCATCTGTGTTGTGTAATTACTCATTGTACTCTCCTGTTCTTTATTTCATTGTGTGATTAATGCTCCATGATTCATAGGTCCACTGCCGTGTCCCAGATCAAGCATGGCTTTTAAACATGCCGTGACATATCGCTTGCCGTTATCCACAGCCTGCTCGAGCGGCTGTCCCTTTGCCAGGCCGCTGGCTATCGCTGATGAAAGCGTGCAACCTGTGCCGTGTGAGTTTGGATTATCCACTCTTTTGGTCTCAAATGTGATGATTTGCTTTCCATCCCACAAATAGTCACACACACATGCTGTGTCTGTGAAATGACCTCCCTTGCTTAAAACCGGACAGCCGTATTTATCATAAACAGCCTTTGATGCCTCTATGATGTCATCTGTGCTTTCAATCTGTCTGCCTGATATCACCTCAAGCTCAGGAATGTTTGGCGTAATGATGTCAGCCAGTGGAAAAAGCTTATCCATCAGAGTGTTTGCAGCATTTTCTTCAAGCAGCCTGCTTCCGCTTGTAGCGACCATCACCGGGTCCAGAACTATGTTTTTTGCCTTGTACTTTACAAGTCCTGCGGCAATCGCCTCAATTGTATCTACCGATGATGTCATACCTATTTTCACCGCATCCGGAAAAATATCCGTAAAAACAGCCTTCATCTGTGCCTCGATAAAATCAGCCGGTACATTCATCACCGCATCAACTCCCATGGTGTTTTGTGCCGTGAGTGCTGTGATGACACTCTCGCCAAACACACCGTTTGCAAGCATGGTCTTTAAATCAGCCTGCACACCTGCGCCACCGCTTGAATCGCTTCCCGCAATTGTAAGTGCTGTATGCATATTTACGCTCCTTTCTACTGAATGTTGTGATTTCTCGTAACTGTTCAGTATCTTCAAAATATTGTTTAATTACTGTAGTCATAGCAGTATGTCATACTGTGATTACAGCATTTTATCGCATATTTCTGCGAGTTCCTTGGCTGCGCCCTTTATATCTGCGCTTGCAAATATCGCTCCTACCACTGCGATTCCTGCAATCCCAGTGCCCTCTAGCGTGACTGCATTGTCTGCATTTATGCCTCCGATTGCAACAACCGGTATATCGACAGCCGCCGTGATTTCACGCAGAAGTTCCTTTGTCATAGGCTTTGCATTGAGCTTTGTGGTAGAGCCAAACACGGCTCCGCTTCCCAGATAGTCCGCACCATCAGCTTGTGCTTTCTTTGCCTGCTCCACGGTCTTTGCCGTGACTCCTATTATCTTGTCAGTTCCAAGAAGCTTCCTGGCCTCCGCCGGATTCATGTCATCCTGTCCCAGATGTACTCCGTCGGCATCTATATCAATTGCAAACTGCACGTTATCATTGATGATGAGCGGCACCCTGTGCTCATGACAGATTCTCTTTATTTCAAGAGCCTCATTATACTCATCCTTAAGCCCTGCATCAGAATCCGTACTCAGAATATCCTTGTCACGGATCTGAATCATAGTGGCACCGCCCTCTATTGCAAGCTTCACATGCTCAGAAAGGCTCGCTCCATGCAGCCACTGCCTGTCTGTTATAGCGTAGAGCTTTAAATCAGTTTTGTTCATATATACCTTTCACCTCTTATCCTGTTGTTTTCCAAATATAAGGCTCATGACCTACATACCAATTGTCTGTCATACAGCGATATTCACATCCGTTCATAATCACCATCGCATATATGATATACTGCATCAATCAGCCTGTCCCGGTATGCAGCATTTCCAGACTTAATGAAATGACAGCTGTTTGTCTCTCTGCCGTGCTCTGACATATCAGAGGCAGCAAGCCCACCTGCACTCTTCATGCAGCTAAGTGCTGCTGTGACTGCACCGTATTTATCATCGCAATCAGCCGCAGCAAATGCACAAATGAGCCCTGAAAGCATACATCCGGTGCCTGTCACCCGCTTCATCATAGAATGGCCGCCTGTGATACTTCCTACCCTGTAATTATGCGTGTATCCGTCAGCATACGACGCAACAGCATTCACTACACAATTATCCATCACACCAGTATCCATCACACCGGTACCCGTCGCATCAGTACTCATCTGACTGCTTTCATTATTATCATAGCAATCAGCTTCATCACATAATTCTGCCACATAATCGGTCTCACCTGTAATCACACAGATGCAGCCATATCGCAGGGCCGCCCTGCACGCAAGCGCCTTTGCATCAGACTCATCTGCCGTATCGGTCACTTCCACGCCGCCATCGCACCTGCTATGCTCAATAACAGCCTTGACCTCAGACAAATTGCCCTTAATCACATCCACATGCACCTCGTCAAGCAGGCTCATCACAAAATCCATTCTGAAGCGGCTCACGCCCACACCAACCAGATCAAGCACAATAGGAATGTTCTTTTTCGCTGCCATCCTCGCAGCAATGCGCATCGCCTCAAAGCGCTCCTCAGAAGGAGTGCCTATATTCAGATTCAGCCCATCGCAGATACCCGTGACCTCATCCATCTCCTGCGGTGCCATAGCCATAATAGGCCTAGCCCCACATGCCAGCTCAATATTGGCCACATCATTGATAGTAACCATATTTGTGATGTTGTGAATCAAAGGACTGCGTGACTTAAGCTTTTCTATAAAATTATTCATCTGTATCTCTTTACAACTATTCATAATCACCCACACATTCAAAAAGCGGATATACCACCAATGAGTATATCCGCCTAAAAATCGTGCGATATTATCCTACGTTGGCATTATCCAAATCAGGTTATGGGTCAAGACACTACCAGTCTACTCTCAGCCGGCTAAATACCAGCTCCCCTGTTGTGGTTTTATAATATTTAATATAATACGCACTCCCCAATAAATCAAGCAAAATCCGCAAGTGTACTCATATTCGTACATTGAGAGAGCCGCAGCGTAAGGGCGTAAGCCCCGGTGCCCGGAGCTTACGCCAGATCTATCGCCATAATGAAGCAATTCACTCAATCTACTTAGCTGCAATAACATCCGCCATATCGTAGTGGCCGGCACCCTTTCCCTTAAGGAACTTGGCAGCCTCAACAGCCCCCTTCGCAAAAACAGCCTTAGAGTAAGCCGTATGCTTAAACTCAATCACCTCATCCTGTCCACAGAAAAGTACCTCGTGCTCACCGACGATGCTTCCTCCTCTGACAGCAGAAATACCAATTTCCTTTGGATCACGCTTCTCTCTGCGCTGGCTGCGGTCGTAAACATAGTGATACTCGTTATCCATAGCCTCGTTGATGGAATCAGCAAGCGCAAGCGCAGTACCTGAAGGTGCATCAAGCTTTAAATTGTGATGCTTCTCAACTATCTCCATGTCAAAACCTGCCGGTGCGAAAACCTGTGCAGCCTTTTTGAGAAGAGCCATAAGAGTGTTTATGCCAAGTGACATGTTTGCAGACTTGAGCACTGCCACCTTCTTGTAGCACTCCTCAACCTTTGCAAGCTGCTCATCACTAAGACCGGTAGTGCATAAAACAACCGGAACCTGCTTGTCCACGCAATAGTCCAGTACTCCGTCAACAGCCTTGGCGTTGGAAAAATCTATGACCACATCAGCGTCCACATCACATTTGTCGATGCTCGAAAAAACAGGATAGTCATTGTCTATTCCATCATATAAATCAATACCGGCTACAATCTTGATATCAGCATCAGCCTTACAGATTTCTGTGATAGTCTGTCCCATTTTGCCGTTGCAGCCATTCATAATTACCTTTGTCATTTTATCGTATCCTTTCTCGTTGTACTAGGCAAGCTTTAAGCCATAAGCCTTCATGACCTCAGCAAGCTTCCTTGCATTATCCTCACCCATCTCGCACATAGGGCTTCTAAGAGGTCCTACATTCATACCCATCAGGTTCATAGCCTTCTTTACAGGAATTGGATTCACCTCTGAGAAGAGTGCGTCCACAAGTGGAAGAGCCTCTCTCTGAAGCTCTAAGGCTGTCTGTAAATCGCCCTTGAAGAAGCTGTCACACATATTGTGTACCTTTGCAGGGGCTACATTGCTCCATACTGAGATTACACCGATTGCTCCGATAGACATAAGAGGCACTACGAGACCATCCTCGCCTGAGTACATATCAAGCTTTCCGTCTGTCAGATACATTGTCTTTGAAGCCTGTGCCAGATTTCCTGTAGCTTCCTTGAGTCCCACGATATTTTCCTTTGTCTTAAAGAGCTCTGCCATAGTCTCCGGAAGCACGTTGCAGCCTGTACGTCCCGGTACGTTGTATACGATAATAGGACACTTTGTGCTGTCTGCAATCTGTGAATAGTGGCTCACAAGGCCTGCCTGAGTAGCCTTGTTGTAGTATGGTGTGACAACGAGCAGTCCGTCTGCACCAAACTCCTCAGCCTCCTTTGAAAGCTGCATAGCTGTCTTTGTGCAGTTAGAGCCTGTGCCTGCTACTACAGGTACACGATGCTTTGTAAACTCTACGGCAGCCTTTATAACCTTTGCATGCTCCTCCATTGACAGACATGGACTCTCGCCTGTGGTGCCGGCAATGATAATAGCATCTGTGCCATTATCAATCTGCATATTGATAAGCTCCTCGAGCTTGTCGTAATTAACCTCCTCGTTATCGTACATAGGTGTAACAATTGCTACTCCTGCTCCTTTGAAAATTGCCATGATTTTATCTCCTTCTTGCTTTTCTTTATTCGGTATTTGATTCTCTTAACGTATAAGTATGCCGCTGTCTGCCTCTAAGCGCTAAAAAACCGGCTCCTTAGAGCCGGTCCCAATTCTTCATGAATCACGATAGCTCCCCATCAAATCTGATGACAGTCATAAGGCTGTTCGCCATATGCCCAGAGATATATCCGCAGATGATAAATCCCTTCGGCGCTATTCCTTTCATCTCCCATCAACTGCCTCTGCGGCATCCGGAAAGCTACTCATAAGTCGCGCGACCTCTATCTGTTAATCAAATTATTCGTATACAGCAGATGATATAACTGCCTCACACTTGCACTAATAATATCACCACGCCTGTGCATTGTCAACTCACATGACAATATTTCTTGTTATTTTTCCGACGCGATATTATAAATCTCATCTGCCATTTTTCTGATTCCATCGTCAAGTACTCTGCCTGTCATAATCACGGTCACATCATCAGGCCTTGAAGCAAGCATATCCGACAGCTCCTCCTTTGAAATCAGATGCAAATCCAAAAGTCCCAGCATCTCATCAAGCACAACAACCATGTCAGCACCTGTTGATATAACCTTCTTTGCATAGTTGAAGCCATTCTTGATATTCATGATTTCTTCCTGCTTACTCTCCTCATCAAGCTGCTCAAAGAGTATTCCGGCTCTTGAAAAATTAAAGAATTTCACCTCCGGCTCAAGCTTTTTCAAAAACTCCGGCTCCTTTTTACCCTTTAGGAACTGAATAACGACAGCCTGTTTCCCCTCACAGGCAGCACATATTGCACTTCCTATAGCGACATTTGTCTTGCCATGTCCCTCGCCATAATAAATCTGTACTGCACCGTTTTCCATAATAATCATGCCTCCATACACATAGCTTTTCTGCCTGATATATAATCATTACAGTTTACACCTGATATAAACGTCAACAATTACAAGCATTAACCAATAATATCTAGTAAAATACCACAATCTGACTATTATTGCAAATTTTCGGGAAAATCACAAATCCGTAGTTACTGTCCATTTAAAATACTATGCCTCAATCTTGCTCACGGAAACCTCATACGCCGTGCGCTGCTCCACCTGTGTCTCACTGAGCTTTTTCACATAGTCTCTGCTCTGGATTCTGCCCCATATCTGCACATGTGTACCCACCTCAAAGGTCGACGCAAATCTGGCATTTCTTCCCCAACAGATACATGGAATATAGTCTGACTTGCCATATGAGCGGTTCACTGCCACAAGCAGGTCTGCAATTTCTCGTCCAAGCGGTGTTTTCCTGTATATAGCCTCCTTGCAGATATAGCCGTCAAGGAAAATCTGATTGGCTGCATCCTCATCATAATCACTGTCCAATACCTCAAGCTCTCTTGCAAAAACAGACAGCACCAGCCTGTTCTTCTTCTCCTCATGCCTGTTGAATGAGCGGAACTGACCGCCTATATATACGCTTTTGCCTATGTAGTCACCCTCCACATTGATAAGCCTCTCTGACACCATCACCGGAATATAGTCCATGCAATCTGAAAGCCTTCTGACCGAAACCTCCATCATATAGAAGCCCTCACCATACACCTCGTGACTAAACTGAAAATCTGAAACGATTTCTCCGATTATTGATACCTGGTTGTTTTCAAACATTTTATCTGCCATGAATTTTTGTCTCCCTTCCTTTTGTAAAATGTTTTTCCAGCTATTTTTAACATTTCCACAAAGTATATTTTCTCAAATAATGTCGACAAATCCAATAACATTTCACTTAATTTTATAAAAACTTTCAATGAAAACTTGCACATTGGAAAAATTATGATAGAATAAGTTAGTTGCAAACTTAGCTTTATTTATTAAAGAAAGAAGGAAAATATGAAAACAACAAGAGACGATATTCGTAATATAGCAATTATTGCCCACGTTGATCATGGTAAAACAACACTTGTAGATGAGCTTCTTAAGCAAAGCGGTGTGTTCCGTGACAATCAGGAAGTTCAGGATCGAGTAATGGATTCAAACGACATCGAGCGTGAAAGAGGTATCACAATCCTCTCCAAAAACACAGCTATTCAGTATAAGGACATCAAAATCAACATCATCGACACTCCGGGTCATGCTGACTTCGGCGGTGAGGTAGAGCGTGTTCTTAAGATGGTAAACGGAGTTATCCTCGTGGTTGATGCCTTCGAGGGTGTTATGCCACAGACCAAGTTCGTAGTTATGAAGGCTCTTGCACTCAAGCTGCCTATCATTGTCTGCGTCAACAAGATTGACCGTCCGGAGGCACGTCCTAATGAGGTCATCGATGAGGTATTAGAGCTCTTCATGGATCTCGATGCTTCTGAGGAGCAGCTTGACTGCCCATTCGTTTTCGCATCAGCCAGAGACGGCTATGCCATGAAGGACTTAAACGACGAGAGAAAGGATATGACTCCTCTCTTCGAGACTATCGTAAACTATATCCCTGCTCCAACAGGTGATCCTGATGCCAACACACAGATTCTTATCAGTACAATCGACTACAACGAGTATGTAGGACGTATCGGAATCGGTAAAGTGGACAACGGTAAAATCAAAGTAAATCAGGAGGCTGTCGTTGTAAACCACCATGACCCTGACAAGCTTGAGAAGGTCCGTATCAGCAAGCTTTACGAGTTTGACGGACTCAACAAGGTAGATGTAGCCGAGGCTAACATCGGTTCGATTGTAGCAATCTCAGGTATCGCAGATATCCACATCGGAGATACAATCTGCTCACCGGAAGCACCGGAGGCTATTCCTTTCCAGAAGATTTCAGAGCCTACAATCTCTATGAACTTCATCGTAAACAACAGCCCTCTTGCAGGACAGGAAGGTAAATTTGTCACAAGCCGTCACATCCGTGACAGACTCCTTCGTGAGCTCAACACAGATGTTTCACTGCGTGTCGAGGATACTGACTCACCTGATTCCTTCAAGGTTTCCGGACGTGGAGAGCTTCACCTTTCAGTACTTATCGAGAACATGCGCCGTGAGGGTTATGAGTTCGCTGTAAGTAAGGCAGAGGTGCTCTACAAGTATGACGAGAACGGCAAGAAGCTTGAGCCAATGGAGCTTGCTTATATCGATGTGCCTGACGAGTTTACAGGAGCTGTCATCTCAAAGCTTCAGCAGCGCAAGGGCGAGCTTAGAAATATGGGCTCTATCGCAGGTGGCTACACCAGACTTGAATTCCATATCCCTGCACGTGGACTCATCGGATACCGTGGCGAGTTCATGACCGATACAAAGGGTAACGGAATCTTAAACACCATGTTTGACGGCTACGAGCCATACAAGGGTGAGATTGCATACCGTGCAACAGGTTCACTCATTGCCTTTGAGTCAGGTGAGGCTGTAACATACGGACTCTTCTCTGCACAGGAGAGAGGAACACTCTTTATCGGACCGGGTGCCAAGGTTTACTCAGGAATGGTTATCGGACAGTGTTCAAAGGCCGAGGACATCGAGCTCAACGTATGTAAGAAGAAGCATCTTACAAATACACGTTCTTCATCAGCAGATGAGGCACTCACACTCGTACCACCTAAAGTATTAAGCCTTGAGCAGGCTATCGACTTTATTGATACAGATGAGCTTCTTGAGGTAACACCTGAGAGCCTTCGAATCAGAAAGAAGATTCTTGACCCTACTCTTCGTAAGAGAGCCGGTTTCAAGAAGAACTAAATCATGCTTTTCGCATAAAGTTTTTCTTGCTGAAAAGTATACAGTAAATACACTTTATGTAAATTTCAAAGACAAAAAATACCGTCAGGGAACATCGCCCTGACGGTATTTTTATTTAACCTGATTTATTTTTACAGTGCCTTGATTCTCTCAAGTGCCTTTACTGTGTTCTCATAGTTTCCGAAAGCAGTCAATCTGAAGTAGCCCTCTCCACTTGGTCCAAAGCCTGAGCCAGGTGTACCTACCACGTTGGCATTCTCAAGCAGATAATCGAAGAACTCCCATGATGTCATCTGATCCGGTGTCTTGAGCCAGATGTATGGTGCATTTACTCCGCCGTATACTGTAAAGCCTGCCTCTGCAAGACCTGTCTTTATTGTCTTTGCATTGTTCATGTAGTATGCTACCTGATCCTTAAGCTGTGCTTTTCCGGCATCTGAGTAAACTGCCTCGCCTGCTCTCTGCACGATGTATGGTGCACCGTTGAACTTGGTTCCGTGACGGCGTGCCCACATAGCATGAAGTGATACATCACCACACTTAAGCTCCTTAGGTACTACTGTGAAACCAAGACGCACGCCTGTAAAGCCGGCGTTCTTTGAGAAGCTTCTAAGCTCGATGGCACATGTCTTTGCACCGTTACACTCATAGATTGAATGTGGCACATCTGCTTCGCTGATATATGCCTCGTAGGCTGCATCAAAGATGATGACTGAACCATTCTTGTTTGCATAATCAACCCATACCTGTAACTGCTCCTTTTTGAGAGTTGTTCCTGTTGGGTTGTTTGGCAGACACAGATAAATCATATCCGGTACTTCCTTTGGAAGCTCCGGAACAAAGCCGTTATCTGCTGTTGACGGCATATAGATCACATTGCTCCAGGTCTCTTTCTGAGCATCATATGTGCCTGTTCTTCCTGCCATGACATTGGAATCAACATATACAGGGTAAACAGGATCTGTAACAGCGATACGGCTGTTTGCTGAGAAAAGCTCCTGGATGTTGGCTGAATCACTCTTTGCTCCGTCTGAAACAAAAATCTCATCTGCTGAGATATCGCATCCTCTTGCCTTGTAGTCGTTGTCTGAAATTGCTTTTCTGAGGAACTCATATCCGAGGTCAGGTGCGTATCCGTGGAATGTAGCTGCATTTCCCATCTCATCAACTGCCTTGTGCAGTGCATCGATGATAGCAGGTGCAAGCGGCTGTGTTACATCGCCGATTCCAAGCCTTATTATCTCTTTATCCGGATTTGCCTCCTGATAAGCTGCAACCTTTTTAGCTATTGTGCTGAAAAGGTAGCTTCCCGGTAATTTCTGAAAGTTATCATTAATCTGAAACATGTTTATCTCTCCTTTGTTACTTTACAATAAGTCTAATTTATCACTTTACCATGCAAGTGTAAATATATTTTTTTATCATTATTTTTTATAGTAACTGTTCAAGCCTTTGCAGCTACTATCATACGCTCTTCTGTCTGGCTTCATAAAGCGTACACTACACATCAGTCATAAGGCTTAGTATCATCTGTGCTGTTTCCACAAGACCGGTGCCGTTATCCATGCTTCGCTTCTGGATATACCGGTGTGCTTCCTCCTCTGAGAATCCATTTCGCTCAATCAGTACAGCCTTTGCACTGCTTAGCATCTCCTGATCCTCCTTTGAACGTACCTTAGGCCTTTGCCTGAGCTTTTTCCTGCGGCGCGTTATCGTGTAATCCATCATCTCAACAGTCTGCAAAAGCTCATGCACTTTGAGTGGCATGGATAATGACATCAGATTATCCACATTTTTTTCCATGATACCCGCTGCCGACGCTATGAGAAGCATCTGAAACTCCTTAGGCATATACTCGTATATCTCACTGTACATCATGTCTGAAAATCTGTATCCGCATATGATGATTCCCATATTCAGTCCGTTCATGCTCGAAAGTGCTGAAGCTCCTGTATTTGCAACCGCCGTGACTGTATAACCGCTCTGCGCTAATATTTTTTTGATTGAATTGGCTACTTCCTTTTTAGGAAATGCTATAACAATATTATTCACGGTTCGTTACATCCTTTAAAACTTGTACAGATATTCATCTATTTCCCATTGGGTAACCGCAGCTCTGTAATCGTTCCACTCTGCCTCTTTTGCCTCTATATACTTGTTGTAGATATGCTCTCCGAGTACCTCGCGAATAAAATCATCTGACTTAAGGCACTCAACCGCCTCATGTAAATCCGCAGGAAGTGATTCAATTCCGAGTCTCTTTTTATCCTGTTCTGTGAGCTCAAATACATTCTCACGAAGCTCTGCATCCGGCTGTATCTTGTTCTTTATGCCGTCAAGTCCTGCTGTCAGGCACAGTGCCAGAACCAGATACGGATTTGCTGAAGGATCAGGGTTTCTAAGCTCCACTCTCCTTCCCTCACCTCTTGCTGCAGGGATCCTGATAAGCGGACTTCTGTTTGTAGCTGACCAGGTGATATAAATCGGTGCCTCATAGCCCGGCACAAAGCGCTTATATGAATTGACAATCGGATTGGTGATGACCGTCATGCCCTTCATATGCTTCATGATACCGCCTATGAAGTAGTATGCCTCCTTGCTAAGTCCAAGCTTATCCTCCTCATTGTCAAATATATTGACACCATCCTTTGAAAGTGACATGTTGATATGCATTCCCGAGCCGCTCACACCATGCTTTGGCTTTGGCATGAAGCTGGCAAAAAGTCCGTGCCGCTTTGCGATTGTCTTTATAGCAAGCTTAAAGGTCATGATATTGTCGGCGGTATGAAGTGCCTCCTCATACTTGAAATCAATCTCATGCTGTGCAGGTGCCACCTCATGATGTGATGCCTCTATCTCAAAATCCATATCCTCAAGAGTTAGAACCATGTCTCTTCTTGCGTTTTCTCCCAAATCATTTGGTCCCAAGTCAAAGTACCCTGCTCTCTCATGCGAGATGGTGGTAGGCTGTCCGTTCTCGTCCATGTGGAAAAGGAAAAACTCACACTCCGGACCTACATTAAATATATAGCCCATCTGCTTTGCCTTTTCAATCTGTTTCTTTAATATATAGCGCGGGTCTCCCTCAAACGGTGTACCATCCGCCATATAGACATCACAGATGATTCGTGCGACCTTGCCCTGCTGTGGTCTCCATGGAAAAATCATAAAAGTGTCAAGATCCGGGTGCAGATACATATCTGACTCCTCAATCCTCACAAAGCCCTCTATTGACGATCCGTCGAACATACACTTGTTGTCGAGTGCCTTCTCAAGCTGGCTGGCTGTAATTGCCACATTTTTTAATGTTCCAAAGATATCCGTAAACTGTAAACGGATAAACTCAATATCCTCCTCATCCACTATGCGGATAATATCATTCTTACTGTATTTTGCCATTTTAAATCTCCTTATTATTGCAAAAAGCTATAACCTTATCGTACTCCATCTCACCGCCAAACAAATCAAGAGCACTGCCTATTGTCACATTCAGATGATTCTGTCCAAGCTGCCTGATGCATTTTAAATCGTCAAAGGATGACACACCGCCTGCATATGTGACCGGTATTCTTCCCCAGCTGCCAAGCATGGCGACAAGCTCCTTTTCAATGCCGTTCACCCTGCCCTCAACATCCACTGCATGTACCAGAAACTCGCAACAATATGAGGATAGCTTATCCAAAAGCTCTGTGGTCACTGCCTCATCCGTGAATTTCTGCCAGCGGTCAGTTACTATATAATACTGTCCATCCTTTTTGCGACATGACAGATCAAGCACCAGCCTGTCACTGCCCACAGTATCTTTAAGTCTGTTTAGATTCGCATAGTTTATCCTGCCGTCTTTAAATACGTAGGATGTCACAATAACTGCTGCTGCACCGGCATCTATAAACTCCATCGCATTGTCTGCAGTGATGCCACCACCTACCTGTAAGCCCTGCGGATACGCTTCAAGCGCCATAACAGCCTGCTCCTTTGTATCCTCATAATACTCGCTGTCCACAGAATTGAGCAGAATGATATGACCGCCCTTTATGCCCGATTTCCTATACATATCTGCATAAAACCGGCTGTCCTGCTCTGAGACGAAGTTCTCACTGGCAAAATCGCCCCTGTCTTTTAATGAACCACCGACAATCTGCTTTACTTTTCCATTATGAATGTCGATGCATGGTCGAAATTCCATATTTTTCTCCCCGGTTTAGTTTATTGTGGCTCAAAAATCGTTACTGTCCACACTTTAGTGTGACATGCAAACATTGCTTTAAAGCCACTTAATATAAAATATAACATAATTTTTACTTTATTTGCAAAA
>OHQL01000158.1_pt1 | contig 44219 bp, 61 predicted proteins | sample 1578151 | NCBI WGS metagenome assembly OHQL01 (sample SAMEA3879519, study PRJEB24766) | human gut metagenome | biome: human-associated habitat; feature: feces | place: USA | collected 1985/1987 | reverse complement strand
GAAACCGACGATAGCATTTAGAGGAGTACGAATTTCATGACTCATATTGGCAAGGAAAGCAGACTTCAGCCGATTGGACTCTTCGGCACGGTTTAGAATCCGCAAAACCACACGAACGCTTTTTTAAAACGAAATGATTTAATTTTTCCAAGAAACCCAAAACGAAACGGTTTGTTTTGGGAACACAATAATGTCATTTTATACATAAGTTCTCTCGGGACTAAAGCTGATTTAGTATATTCTAAAAGTTTGGGACAGAACGGATATAAAAAGTTTGAAGATGGTTTTTTGATTCAATGGGGATACAGCAGTTCTTCCAGTGGAAATAAAACTATATATATTCCAACGTCCTTTTATGACGCAAATTATTGCGTAAATATCACATTTAGAACAGCTAGCGATATATCTTCAGTAGTTTCTGCATATCTTATATCTCAATCAACTTCATCTTTTGTAATGAAAGGAAGGTTTATTGTTGGTAGTAATATGGGAGATTCTACTAACCCTTTTATGTGGATAGCGATAGGAAAATGGAAATAATAAAAATATGTATTATGAAGTATTGGAAAAATGGATTCTACGACGAATTAGTAGAAGGTGCAGTAGAAATTACTGAAGAATATTACAATCAACTCTTAAACGGCCAATCAGCCGGGTTACTTATTGTTGATAGTCAAAACGGGTATCCTGTTTTGGTAGAATATGAGTACTCATTTGAAGATGTAATAAAAAATAAAGTTGCTGAAATACAGGAGTTTGACAAATCGAAAGATGTCAATTCACTTGTTTTAGGCGAGAATGTTATGTGGTTTGATAAAAGCACACGTGTTGGATTATTTAACTCAATTTCGATTGAAAAACAGATGGGTAAAACTGACACGGTATTGTGGTATGACGCTACAAAGTATATCATTCCAATTTCTGACGCTTTATCAATGCTGAATGAGATTGAAATGTATGCACTAAACTGCTACAATATAACACAATCGCACATTGCAGCAGTCAGATCATTGCAGACTATTAAAGAAGTAGAAAACTACAATTTTAAAGTAGGTTATCCGGCAAAACTCAAATTCCCCGGGTAGCCTACATAATAGTTGTATGCTTCGATTTCTTCTTTTGTCTCTAGCTGTTGAATAGCCTTCGTATGCCTTTGTGTCGTGTCAAAACACGCAAGGGCATACAATTCTAGCTGTTGTAACATATCAATAGCTCTTTCGATTGATAAGACAAACTTTGTATCACCAATCCAAATACTTGTTTCAGACCGTCCGGCTTCTTTCTCAATATTAATAGAGTTCATAAGCCCCACGCGATCACTTTTGTTTAACCAACCGAATACATTATCAATACTAAACTGATTCACCGATTTAGACGCGTCATATTCGCGCAATGATTCTAACTTTTGATTTTTAATATCTTCAAAAGTAGATTCATATTCGATCAAAATGGGAAACCCATTATTGTTTTCAGCTATCTGCAAACCGGTTGATTGACCGTTTAAAAGTTGATTGTAATATTCTTCAGTAATTTCTACTGCACCTTCTACTAATTCGTCGTAGAATCCATTTTTCCAATACTTCATAATGATTATATTTTTAAATTATTTCCAACGTCCGATTGCCGTCCAAAAAAAAGCCCCTGAAGTAGTCCCCGGGCCACTTGGTGAAGCAAAATTTCTATCTATATAAAAATAAGTAGTATATAAACTGGTTGGACATGTTGCATATACATTAGAATCAGAACTTGCTTTTTTAACGTTACCTGTTACTATATATGATGAATTATAAAAAGCAATAGGTAAATTAACTCTTAAATTTTGAATTGTAGAACCGGAATTATATCCCCATTGAATCAAGAGTCCATTCGAATATTTCACATATCCGTTTTGTCCTAAATTGTGACCTTCTAATAAAATTGCATTAGTTCCGAGAGAACTTTGTGCAAAAACGACTATTATAATCAGCACTACTTTTCTACTAAAATCCTTCATTGTTATTTTAATGTTGCAAATTTATACTACTTCCAACGTCCTATAGCCAACCAATAAATTTTCTCGGTTGATTGCAAATATCCATAATCGCCATTTTCATATTGATAAGTACCATTCACAACAAAATTAGATTTTGTTTTAGATAGTATTGAAGATGAAACGACTGACATTGTTGCTCCTTGTGATTTTGTTACATTTGTAACAAGACTGTAATAGGTATCATAAAATGAAACAGGAAGGTATATTGTCCTACTTGAACCTGCAACGTCTGAAAGCCCCCATTGAATAATTAAGCCGTCCGGCAGCTTATAATATCCGTTTTGGGAAAGGCTTTTTGTTGAGACATTGGAAAAATCTTTTAATGCGGCGTTCGTCCCGAGAGAACTTTGTGCAAAAATGATCGTTAAAACCATTACTACTTTTCTACTTAAACTATTCATAATAAAACATGTGTTATAATTATTATACTATTTCCAACGACCTATTGCAAGCCAAAAGAAAGCGCAAGTTGTATCCCCTGAAATTCCACTTTCAGCAGAAAAACGACCTTTCACCGTAAAGTAGCTTTTATAAACATACATTATGTGGATAGAAAAGACTTGTGCTAATTGACCGCCATTTGTATATTCATTTGTAACTAAACTATAGTTGGTATCATAAAAGCTATTAGGAAAATAAACATTTCTTTGAGTTCCAGAATCCGAAATTCCCCATTGTATCATCAGCCCATCCGGTAGCTTATAATATCCGTTTTTGGAAAGGCTTTTTGTTGATACATTGGAAAAATCTTTCAGTGCAGCGTTCGTCCCGAGAGAACTTTGTGCAAAAAGGATGACGAGAAGCAATACTATTTTTCTACTAAATTTAATCATAATCAAATTGATGTTATAATATTTTCTACTTCCATTGACCTATTGCCATCCAATAGAACGGCTCACTGTTTTGCTGATTTGCGGACACAATAAAAGAACCTGTATATGTTAGATGAACGGTTCTTCCAACGTAATAGTTTTGATAGTTAGTCATAGCCGTTAAGAGGATTGTGTAAGTGTTATTTATAAAAGAAAGAGGTAAATAAACTGTTTGCATCCAGTTGGAATTTTGGTTACTACTAGCCCATCCCCATTGAATCATTAGTCCGTCCGGGAATTTATAGTATCCGGTTCTGGAAAGGTTCTTTGTTGTAACATTGGAAAAATCTTTCAGCGCGGCGTTCGTCCCGAGAGTACTTAGTAGATTTTTCTCCGTGTCCGTCATGAATTTTCTTGACGTACTTTCTTCGATCATGCTGGCCGGATGACTGGCAGGATGAGCATAGTTGTTTGCTCCTGCTGCGATTCCGCTTAACTTGGAACGTTCAGCATCAGTCATAAACCGATGTGTAGCATCTTCATTTATTTCTGACGCTCCGTGCTTATGCGAAGCTGGTGCATAACTTCCGGCTGGCTGATACTTGTCATCGTGATTATGGTTTCCTGCTGCTTTTCCATTCCAATTTGTCTTATCAGAATCCGTTACAAATCGGTGCGTAGTATCTTCTGTTACATCTGTTGCTGCATGTTTATGTGAAGCAGGTGCATAACTGCCGGCTGGCTGATACTTGCCGTCATGGTTATGGTTTCCTGCTGCCTTACTATCCCATCCGTTTTTTTCCGCATCAGTCACAAACCGGTGTGTAGTATCTTCGTTTACCTGCGTTGCCGGATGTGTATGCGAAATGGGTGCATAATTGCCTACTGGCTGATATACCCCTGCATGGTTATGATTTCCTGCTGCCTTACCATTCCATCCGGCCTTTTCTGTATCAGTCACAAACCGGTGTGTAGCATCCTCGGTCACATCTGTTGCTCCGTGCTTATGTGAAGCGGGTGCATAACTGCCTACTGGCTGATATACTCCTGCATGGTTATGATTTCCTGCTGCCTTACCATTCCATCCGGCCTTTTCTGTATCAGTCACAAACCGGTGTGTAGCATCCTCGGTCACATCTGTTGCTCCGTGCTTATGTGAAGCGGGTGCATAACTGCCTACTGGCTGATATACCCCTGCATGGTTATGATCTCCTGCTGCCTTGCCATTCCATCCGGCCTTTTCTGTGTCAGTTACAAAGCGGTGTGTAGCATCTTCAGTAATCACACTTGCCGGATGATTGGTAGGATGAACATAGTTGTTTGCTCCTGCTGCAATCCCGTTTAATTTGGTGCGTTCTGCATCAGTCATAAACTTATGTGTAGCATCTTCAGTAATCATGCTGGCCGGATGACTGCCCGGATGAACATAGTTGTTCGCTCCTGCTGCAATCCCGTTCAACTTGGTACGTTCTGCATCAGTCATAAACCGGTGTATAGCATCTTCAGTAATCATACTGGCCGGATGGCTGCCCGGATGAACATACTTGTTTGCTCCTTCAGCAATCCCATTCAATTTGGTACGTTCTGTATCTGTCATAAACCGGTGTGCCGTATCCTGCATCACATCCACAAAGCGCAATACCTTTTCAGATAATTCAAGATATGATACACCTTCCGGTTTGACAGCAGCAACCGCCGCTTTATATTCGTATGCTATCGGCTTCACCTTGTTATCCATATAAGCCCGTTCAACTATTGAGCATGTAAGTGTGAGATACACCGGTAATGTCGTTTTTTCCAATGCGGCAAAGGCTACAACTTTAAATGTATCATTGCCTTCAACATCTTTTCCTGATAATGCGGCCAAACCTGAAGATACAGAAAATGTTCCGTTCCCATTGCTGGTTACATGCCCGCCCTGAATAATACAAGGCCCGTATTCTTTATAAAATCCTTCAATGGCTTTTAACGGTTCGGATTGCAAATCAATAAAATCCTCACCGGCCCACTGTCTAATACCTGTTTTTTGTACATGTTCTTTCATTGCTGTACTATTTTGTAAGTCGTTAATACCTGTTTATATTTCTGAATCTCTGCATCAATGAGATTTATGTTAATCCCGGCGGGGATATATACAATAAAATCAACCCCGTCAAATTTATCCCGAATCTCGTTTTCAAGTGGTACGGCCTTCATTCTTTCCGTTTCCAAACCGATTTCCGGCCACATGGTCTTACCTTCAATTTCCAGCCCAACGAGTAACAGCCCATTGTTATAAGTTATAATTTTGATGCTTATAGGCTCATTGTATTTTTTTCTTAGGTATCCTTCAAAGACTTTGATTTGTGAGTTCACATTAACCATCATCCGGGAATCACTACGCCATTGATCGAAAGTCTCAAAAAGGCTATGTAATGGGGCAAAGAATCCATGTAACAATTTCATGCGTACCGGTTGTCTTTTGTGTGGCGGCAGTAGTTGCCGCGCAAGGTTCAGGAAGTTCATTTTGATGTTCATGTTTCCAAATCTTTAAGTGTTTTAAGTGTGATTATACTATCGTCAGAATATTCAAAGTACCCGGATTCCAATTCAGAAAAGATTCCTACCTGTATGAAATTCGTATCCGTAGCCCCTTTTCGTTCAAGTGATATGAGATTACACGTTATTACTCCCTGCGCTCCCATAACGGCATCAATAAAACGCTGCTTATAAATCATAGAATCGAACCCTAAAGAGGATTTAAAAGTATCCAACGCTTTAACAACATTCTCATTTACAAGCGTGGACGGGATGGAAGTTTCAAAAAATACTTCAATGTTATACCGCAACTTATCTTCACTTGTAGATATGACATTTGTATCAACCCCGGCAAACTTAACGGCATCTATGTAAGAAGCGAAATTGTATTTTTCATCAACATCAAGCGGCACAATCTTCCCGGAACTGTTTTTCTTCGCCGCTTTTATAGTCAGCATGTTTTTATTTTCCCGTATGGCAACAACTTTGATTATCTGTGCGTCCGGGTCGTTTGTCTGATAATAAAGCATTGCTGTATTTTCATCAAATAATAGCTCATGTCCGTTTTGAAAACGATAACACATTTCAGCATACCAGCGTACAGTTCCCGGTGTGATCTTGTTTGTCAGTGTGTCAATTTCCGATTTGAACACATCAAGAATCAGTTCAAAGGAATGTATTGCAACAGCGATAATATAAGTCCATAACCGCCATTCTGCCACCTTACTGGTAGAAAGTGAAATATCTTTTTTCCCATTAAGGGAAGTGATAATCTCATTTTGTATTTCATTTATTGTCCGTGCCATAATTCTGTATATCAAATGTTGTAATTGGCTTATCCAGTTCCTTAACTATATTCTTTTTTAAAACACTATCCATATCAATTAAAACCGTACTTCCCGGAAGTAACGGAAGGTCTAAATAAAGACCTTTATCATTAATCGGGTCAATACCGCATAGAACTTTAGAACTGTCATCATTAGCCAAATCCGGGTTGTCATTGATGATTTTAGCGACTGCTTCACATGTACCATATTCTGACAGTACAATATCATATATAGTCTGATTTGGTTTAATCGTTACTTTCTTCATATCTTGCTATTGTATTATCCATGCTTACTTTGGTCACTTTCATGCCGTCACGGGTAAGCTCTTTTCGGACGGCACGGTAGAAGTTTTCCGGGTCGGTATCATTGATATAATTAACTGCACCTACACCCGTTTCAGGGCTTTCCTTATAATGCCCTTTATCGGCAAGCAATATATCTTTTTGGTGTTGGCTTGTAGATTCACTATAAAGAATGTCACCTGACGTTATATCTATATCTCCGTCCTCTGTATGTTGTATATCTATCATGTTATAGTACAATTAAAAGTTCCTGTTACCGGGCCGCCCATTGCCGGGGCAACCAGTCCGGCAGAATATGTTATCTGTGCACTTTTGATCGCACTAATAACGGCATCTGCAATCTTATCCGCCACTTTATCCAGTGCATCTTCCCGTCCTTCTTCCTGATTCATCACTTGTGTAAATGCTGATTTTATACCAGCTTTAACCGTTGCTTTTACCAATGCCATATTTTAACCCTCCAAATAATTAGATAACTCCTTTTGCACTTTTATAAAATCAGCCATATTAATAGGCGGCCCGCTTGGGCCTAAACTTGTCGTTACTGTCAATTTCTGAATGGCCGCTAAAAGGTCGTTCAGTGTTTTTTTAAGACCGGAAGAACCTTTTGTCAGTGTCAGTCCGCCAGTCGTGGTTTTTATTGTTGCTTGCCCGGCTTGTATAGTCATGCTTTCCGAATTGATTAATATAGAAAAGTTGCCACCTTTCAATACTTCAATCTTATCCGCATCAACTGTCAGGGAAGTATCCGCGCTGGTAAAAATAACCTTGTCTATTTCCGTGAACTGGCAGACAAACAATTCATTGCTTTTACCAATGCGGCAAACCAATACAGTACTTTGCATTTTAGGGATAAAGGCAAATCCTTGTAAATCTCCCTTTACCAGCCCGCGCAAACGTACATCGAAATAGTCCACTGCATCATCACGGCGCACTTCACAGGTGAAGTCACTTTCATCTACCTTTGTCACGATTGCAGGAAAAACCAAACTATCCCCGCTTTCGCTCATAATCTTACGTCGTATTTCTTCTATTTCATTCATGCCTTAATACCTAATTCAACCGTTCTGCGCGCTCCTTGCGTACTGAATGATACTTCTGTACTTTCGATAAAATAAGTCCCGTTACGTTCCTGATAAACCGGGTCGTCCAGTTCTGCCACCATGCCGGGCAGAGAGAACGGGAAAAGGAATGTTTCAATCTTTCCCCTATACCCGTCAAAAGAGTATCGTTTGAGTTCTTCCCCGGCCAGCGTTTTCAGTTCCTTTGCATCCTTTACGTCATAATAATATAGTGTCTTTGTTTCACCGCCTTCTTCCCCGATTTCGCCTTCTATCTTTGTCCCGTCTTTATAATAGCAGATAGCCTTTACTTTCAGTTTCACATCGTTAGCGAGTTGATATTTTAAATCATCATCCTTTACGACATTATACCGAAGCCGGTATTTAACAGTTTCCCCCTTTACATCATGCGCTTTTCCTGCATAGAGATTTCCGTTTATATCAAAGAAAACCGTCAAACCATACTCTTTCTTTAGATAACCGAGCACCCATGAACCGGGTTTATTGTTAATTACAAAGTTCTTTAATGTAAGGTCTACACAGGATGCCAGTTTAATTCCCGTTAGAATGGTATTCAAACACTGTTTTAATGTCGTTTCTTTCTTTGAAAACACACAATTCACATGGCGCGTCATGTAGTATTCATCTTCACATTCTATTTCTAAAGGAACTTTATAATTTAACCGTTTCACATACCCGACAAATTCTGTATTGAAACTATTATCATATCCCAGGCGAATTTCTACCTTGTCACCGGCCTTTATTGTGCTGGCTGTCTCAATATGTGCCGGTGGTTCTCCGGTATGTTTAAGCACGGCAGTAACCGGTATTTTGATTATAGCCGTTGCCGCAAGGTTATAAATACTTCTTTTTATCTGCACCTCATGTACCGACTTAAAAGAAACGCTTCCTATCTTTATTTCACTGCAAAGTACAAACATGGTTATTCAATTATTAGCTCAAAATTTCGATCTGTGATTAACGACATTTTAATGATGACAAAACTGTCAGTACCTTTCATATCCGACACATCAAGGCTCTTTATAACTACTTTATCATCTTCTTCAAGAAATACGTTAGTTAATGCACATTTTAGTATAACGGATTCATTGATATTATACAGTTCGTTGAGTGCAACCAGTTCCGCTTCAGGAAAATCATCTGATTGCGCAACGCCCTGAATACTGATCTCGTAATCATCTATATTTATAAGTTCTTTCACACTACCTTTGCGTCCGATCATTGCAGTTTCTACAATGTTCTTTTTTCCTGTGAAGCTGATAACAGAGTTCGGTATTTCATATTCCTTGCCTTTATGCTCCAATACGACAGGCATAAAATAATATCGTCCCTGTGCGTCCTGTTTACGTAGTACAGAGCCTAAATCAGAATGTGTCTTAACATCTTTTTCCTGTCCTTCATATTGGTACTCCGGTTTTTCGCCGGTGATTTTACCTGAAGGAAACCACACACCCGGATATGGCAAACCTTTATATCCCAATGCAGAAACTAAAACTTTTGCAATATTAAATTCCATATTACCTATACTTCGTAAATTTCATTAAATACCTTAATCACAGCATTACGGATTTCACTTTCACCTTTTTTGTCTGTATTTTCAACATGTATGACAATTTGGTCGCAAACCCTGTCTATCTGAATAGTCTTTCCCGTATCCCGCACTGTTTCTTTTTCATTGAATATACTTGTGCGTTCATTAACTCTTTCGTTTTTATCGTTGCTTATATTGTACACATTCGTGTCAGGTACAGCCATTTCAGGAATAAGAATATCATTCTTGATTTGTGGGAGACTATTCATATAGTCAGCCCCTCTTTCTTGAATCATATCTGCCCCCATTTGACCGACAGGAAATGCACTGGCTATCGGTGTAGCTTCGGAGAGTAATGACAAATTACGGACACTATCTGCCAACTCTTGAAAACCGTCTTTCTTTGTATTAACCGGCTCTTTAATATATATCCCCGGAACTTCAGTACTTTGTTCCGGCTGTATAGAAAATGGATTATTAGGAACTGTTTTTGCTTTCTCCTGTACCGGCGGAACATTAACGGCCAAAACCGGCGCGGGAATATCCGTTGTTATGATCGGCGGAACAGGCTGTGTCAAAGCCGGTGTTTCCTGTTTGTTTACCGGTTGCATCTTTTCTTGCACCGGTGGTACATTAACGGTCAGAACCGGCGCGGGAATATCCGTTGTTGTGATCGACGGAACAGGCTGTGTCAAAACCGGTATTTCCTGTTTGTTTACCGGTTGTATCTTCTCCTGTACCGGTGGTACATTAACGGTCAAAACCGGCGCGGGAATATCTGCTGTTATATCCGGTTGTACTAACTGCGTAAAGGCTGGTTTGTCATTCGCCTGTGCCGGTTGTGTTCCGGCTTGTACTGGTGCAGCAATATTTACCGCCAAAGGAATAGCAGCTACCGCCGCGATCTTGCGAACATTGCGCATTATATCCGCCAGATAGTTTTCCTTTTCCGGTTCATACTGTTGCCGTGAATCATCCACTTTTGCAAAGCGTGATCGCCCGTCTATGACTTTACCGGCAGTGTCCGCCTTTGCCATCGTTTGGGATACGGGTGACAGGTTGACTTTCACCGGTTCAAGTTTCTTTGTAACGGCTGTATAATCGGAAGTCTCTTTATAATCCTGTGCCGTTTTTGACGTTTCATTCAGGTTAATAACCTTCTTCCCTTTGGAGCCAGCTTTTTTTGTTTTAGCTAGTTTCTTCATCAGGTCGTCATAATTGACAGCCGGTGTTTCCGGTTGAATGGCTGACGGGATAAGACTGTCTATACCGTTATTCTTTGGGACGCCTGCCAGCTTTTTGCACCTTCCTGCTGTCCCTTTTCCCATGCTTCAGACCAGTTCCCATTCTTGACAACATTTGCACCGACCATGACCGGGCTAGCATTTAACATGCCTTCCCCGATGTCCTTAAACCCTTCTTTGGCAGCGGTGGCCGCTTCTTTGAAATCTCCTTTAACAAGGGAAACCAATGCCGAACCAACCCCGCCAAGTCCTTTTAAAATCTGTTTAAATGGTGATACAATGGCATCAAGCAATACACGCCCAAACTCTTTAATAGTCTCCCACATACTCATTATAAATTTGCGGAATCCCTCAAAATGATTCCAGCAGTACACTACGGCCGCCGTTACTGCTCCGATAGCTAATGCAATCCAACCTAATGGCGAAGCATAGAACGCGGCATTTAACGCCCACTGTGCAGTTGTCCATAGCCAAGTTGCTCCGGTGACAATTCCATCCCATAAATACATTGCCCTTAAAGCTAGTGTCGTGGCATTTGTGCGGATGCTATTGACAAGAAGCGCGACAGATAATGCACCAATAGCCCCTGTTATGCCCCAAATTAAGGGATTCCCGGTTGCCAACTGTTCCCACCACCAAGAAAACAGATCGTTGATAAGATTGACAGCATACCCCAACCCACTTAATACCGTACTGGCTAGATCAAGCCCTGCATTAATAAGAGGAAGAATGAATGTTCCAACTTCAAGACCCACATTTTTGAATGATTCCCATACTTCCGTTGCCTTTTGCATGGAGTTCTTGGAAAATTGTAACGCCTTATCCGTTTCCCCGCTAGAATTGGCAACATCATTCATTGAACCTTTCAGTTTATCAACGTCAGAGGAAAGAACGGCAAATGCGTTCTTTGCTTCCTTATCGACAATCCCGAATTTTTCAAGCAATGAGGATTTTTGTTCATCGTTAAGTTGTGACAATATACCTTGCAAGTCTCCGAATATATCAACGACAGAACGAATCTTTCCGGTGTCATCGAAGACACTGATACCGGCCTTTTCCATTTTGCCCCGCACATCAGCACGTCCAAGTACGGAGAAAGCATTTTCCATGAGGACGGCCGCGCGTTCCGCACTTTGTCCCTTTCCGGTCATATAAGCGAATGTACCGGCAACTTCTTTGTAACCGATTCCAAGATTTGAAGCACCGGCGATCAAATTGGGCATATAACGTGCAAAGTCAGCAAATTCGCCAGCACCTACACGCTTGGCGGCAAAGAATGTATCTAAAACTTCTTGTGCACTGGCGTTTTCTTTACCAACAATAGAAAGTGTTTGGGCTAGTGCACCGGACACAGTATCAAGTTCTGTAAACCCGCCTTTACTTCCTTTAAGGGAAGCATCAAGAATCGACAAAGATAAATCCACGTCGTTGAGTTGGGAGTTGATTTTTTCAAATCCGACAGGCGCAACAAGTACATCCGTTTTATTATCCTTCGCAATCTTTTTGAGTTTAGTTTTCAGATCATCAAGCCCCGTTTCATCCAGTTGCGCGGTGATATTCACCTGTGCCATGCCTTCATCAAAATTCATTGCTGACTTTCCTGAAAATCCCAATGCTGCAACACCGGCTACAAGCGGGTTGCTTATAAGGTTACTACCCGGTATTGCGGCAAATGCTTCCTTACTCCACTTTTTGAATTTACCGCCGTTTAAAGATTCTAATTTGGTTATCTCCTTTGTCAGTTTCTTCATTTCCCGGTTATATGCCCGGATACCTTCGATATTTTCTGCCGGTATCCATTCCCGTTCAGCCTGAAGGAGTGCAATTTTTTCACGTAAAGAACCCAACGTGCGTCCGGTTTCACCAAATGTCCTGTTTACAGATACGGTTTTCTTCTCTAAATCAGCAAATTTACCTAACATCTTTTCGGAAGTTACGGTAATATTGCCTATCTTAGCAGAAACTTTATCTTGTAGACTAAATATATATTCAAGTGTATTGGCCATGTTAGGAATTATCTTTATTATTTATATAGTTGCATTCTTTAGTTATTGGGGTATTCAGGCACTAAAGAATATTCCAACGATCATCCGGTGGGGATTACTCATTTTATCGCTTCCGGTGCTTCTGCCTTATGGTGCTGTTACATCACTTCCGATGTATCTGAAGAAAGGCGGAAAGATGTACCGTTACCGTTATATAGTTTACTTTGCCCTTTTGATGATAATAGTTGATATTATCTTATTCTGCCTTCCTGAATAACTGATAAAGCCCATTCCGCCATAAACGTTTGATGCGCCCATTCTTCATCGGTCAGTTCATCGGGATTCATGTGCAGGACTGCGCGGATAAGAGTATCAGCCATTGACAGCCAGCCTTTCTTATCCGCTATATTCGTCCCTGCTAGAGCTTTTTTAGTGTCGCCTCCTTGATTTCAATAATTTCGGCCAGTTGTGCGGAAACGCCCAAGAACATGGCATCATTAGTTCTGATTTCTTCGTCCCCTTCCAGCCAGCAGTTATTCAAAATAACTTCGTTGTATTTCATCGGGTCACTTTTACCCGTAACGGCTGCTGCTCCAAGCACTTTTCTATCGGGTCTTTTCAAGTAGGCAACACGGCCATCAACTTCAACCTGAAACACATCTCCGTGTTTTGCTTTCCATTCACAAATTTTCTGTTCGATTGTTTTTTCTACTTTTGTTTCCATATTCATTTTATCTAATTGGTTTGCACGTAATTCACAATATTCCGGTACATTCCTTGTATTCATATTCTGTTTTATAATACATTTGATTCAACATTCAGAGCAATAAACGGAAGGGCAACTTCCATTTGCAGATCACCTTCTTTCAAGGTTCTTGGTATTTCTGAAATGGACGCGTTGACTACTTTATCAGTAGTAATAACGCCATTATCCGGCAGATAGCAGACAATGACATCAAAGTCAATATCTGTAATATCCTCATATCCCTTTTCCTGTGCAGCACGATCTAAAGCGATTATTTCACTTTGCAGAAGTGTAATAGTACCTTCATACTCTTTTTTGCCCTTTTGAATGCCACGGGCTTTCTTTCCTGCTGCGTACAACGCTTCCTTTTGATGCTTTACTTTGTACTCAATGCCCCGTAAGCCTACGACTTCACGGCCAAGCATGACGACCTTCAGGTCTACCCATGCGTATTCATTTGAATTAAAATTTAGTAATCCCATTATGCAGTCGGATTTTTAAGTGATAGATTTACTTTTATATTTCTCAATACCCCGGTCGGTACAATATCGCATTCAACGTCCATTTGTCCGCTTGAAAGAATATTTTGTGACGGGTTGATATAAGCGGTGAAAGAACTGATTTCACCTGCCATTTGTGTTGTGACGGCCCGGACAATACTTGCTTCAAAGGATTTACATAAAGGTGTGGAAATTGCACCGCTATCGGCATCTACTTCAATGTTGTCAAGTATATCATCAATATACGTCTCATAAGCAATTACCACCGCTTTGTCGATAACACGCCCGTTGGCAAGAAAACAGTAATCGTCAGAAGTAGCCGTAGCAGTTGCATCACCGTTCAGATAGTACCCGTTTTTACCTATGAATGTGCGGTAAAAGATATATCCTGCATCATCAAGTATTCCCCATACGCTGTAATGTTCTTCAGGCGTTTTTCCGTCCGTCAAATAACCTTTTGCAGCAATAGCCCCACTACGTACACGCCCAATATTCTGATTAACGGCTATTTTGGCAGCACGTCCAAGCACTTGACCGATAGCGGCAGAGTAAGAAGAACTTTCACCAAACTTTCCATCAGAGGACATAACAACACATACACGGTTATAACTTCCTTCGCGGGGCTGGAACATATCACTTGTTTCACCCGTCCATCCAATAGCCGGAAGAAATAGCCGGAAAGGGGCTATACTTTCGAGAAATCCTTCCGCGACATTATGCGCTGACGTAATCGCTGTTATTACATCCGCATCCAAACACCGGTCTACGGTGGGATTGTATTCTTTCGGTGTATTTCGGTTTACACCCACCAAACGGATACGGCCTGCCGCCGAATTAATCAGTTTTTTAAGCGGTGAACCTGCGTCAGATGCACATATCTGTGTGAGTGTAGTTGCTTCACTGACAACAAGCAAATGAAGTTCTGCGCCATCTCCTGACGTTTCATAGAAGGCTTTAACATCTTTATAGGCAAGAGGGTTTGTTTCCGGCTTAATGCCTAATTTATCAAGATCGGAAACCGCCCCTAATACATACACTTTATTGAGTTCCAGTTTCTCGGATACGGCTGTACCCGTGAGAATCAGCCCGGCAACTCCATCATCGGAAGAAGAAACAATTCCCATGTTTCCGTTTCCGATTGATATTTTTACATTTGGTAAACTCATGTTTTTAATTTTAATAGGTTTTTAATTCGCCTTTTCCTACCTGTGCTTGGTGGGATACGGCATTTTTATAATCTTTGTCAAGAAAGACCAAGTTATCACCGGTAACATGGAATTTTTTAACGCCCGGATAACATGCCCGGTATTGCTTCAAAAATTCCGGTTCTGTTACTATCGGCTTCTCTTGTAGTTCTGTATCTTTATTTTTCATTTTAAATGCGTTTAAATCTTATTTAAACCTCTTTATAAGCAAACGTACAAGCAGGTACAAAGCAATACCGGTAGAAAGTGACTTCCCTAATTTTATCCATAATTGTTGCCACCATGAAAGAACGTTCGTTTCAGGGCCCGGAACTTCAACAGGCACGTAGATCAGTGAATCTTTACCGGGTATATAGAGTGTATCATGTAAGAACACAACATGAAAATCCAATTTCCCATTATCCAACTTTAACGAACTACTAATGCCTTTCCCTTTTTGTTCCTCATAAGCCTGCATGATTACCTGATTATTACTGTCACATGCCAAATAAGCCCGTAACCAAGCCGAATCCGGTGGAATTTGTACCGGTATAAGTTTCGGTATCTCTATCGGTTTAGGAAGGAGAAGCCCGGTCGCGTTCCTCGGAGCTTTGCAACTCGCGACGCACAGGACAATCAGCAGAATGGGGACAAACACTAACCTTTTCAACGGCTCTACGAAGCCGTGCCATTTCTTTTCTAATTGCATTGATTTCTTTTTTTAAAGATTCTACAACTTCTTCCATCAGGATAGCCATTGCCTTTTTCACGTTTTCAAGTTCATTACTCCGGGTATTTGTTTTTGCTGATTCAACCTCGGCACGTAATTTTTCTACTTCCTGACGGTATTTCTTTGTATCAGTCCAGTTCTTGAAGCCCCCGGCCGCCACAACAGCAAGGAGAATTTCTGCAACAAGCCGGAGAATTTCAAGAGTGTTCATTTTATTTATTTATACCTATTGATTTCAACCACTTTTGTACATCAAAACTTGGACAAGCCTTTGCCGCGATCTGATTGTGTCCTATAATCTTCACTTCAGGAAAACGGTTATGGAAGTCTTTTACGTATTCTTCCAATGCTTTCAGTTGTCCGGGTGTCCGGGTGTCTTTCGGCGTTTTACCGTCCTTATCTACACCACCGGCATATACTATATGCCTGCTGATTCCATTATAACCGGTAGCACCGTTTGTAATCTCCCACGGGTCAACATTGTCATCTTCATTATTCTGTACCAGTCTTTCAACCGTCCCGTCCAGTTTGAACAGGTCTGTATATCCTACCTGCTTCCAGCCACGCCCACCCTTTGCGGTCGGGTTCGTGTGCCACGCCTTAATATCGGCGGCTGTGACCTCACGACCTTCAGGCGTGGCGGTGCAGTGGATAACTAAATACTGTAGCTTTGCCATTTTATTAATTGCCGTCTGTTTCGTTGATACGTGGCACATCATCAACCCTTGATTGGGCTTTGGGTGCTGCTTTTGCTTTTGCAGGGGCAACAGGGGCGACAGGCTGGCTTAATGTAATAGTGGCCGTCTTTGTTACATCCTCGGCAAGAGTGAGCGTGATAATGCCTTCTTTAGCTGCTTCACCGGTGGAGTTATCCAACGCTGTAACCAGTAGAATTTTATCCTGCTTTATGATCTTAAAGCCTTCCGGTTCTGTATAGGCATAATCAGAAGATGCACTGACCGCGATCTGTTTTGTACCACCACCAGCCGGGAATGTAATTTCTTCCGGTGTTGCGGAGATTTCAGGCACATAAGATGCGCTGACTATCGCGCCTATTGCTTCCTGCTTTTTAGGCAGTACAATGTAATAATGGCGGAAGTTGACTAGGTTCTCTTGTGTTTGAGGACTGGTCGCCGCTTCTGAATAGTACATCTTAGTAGAACCGGATGCCTTAAACATGCGTTTTGTGTAGAAAGCAACAGAAGCCTGATATGTTCCTTCCGTAGCAGCCTCACCAAACTTTTTCTTTAACCCGTTTGTAGTGAAGAAAGGACAACTAACGTATTCATATACTTCAAAGCCGTATAAATTTGCAATCTTGCCTGAAGTGTAGTTGTAATACTGGTCTTTGAATTTCTGATCTACCAGCAACAGATCATTCACATGATCGGTACACAATACCAGCCGTCGGCCATCGGTCGGAACTTCCATTTTATCAAATTTATCCTTCAGGGCAATAATATCCTTTATTGTAATTCTACGGCGACCGTTATCATTTTCACCAGTTGTCAGTATTACCGGTGTCAGCAATGTATGTTTTTGTGGTGCAAGCGCATGGATAGCCTTTTTGAACTTGTTTACAAGAATCGAATCCCCGTGGCGTTCTTTATGACTTTCAATCTTATCGTATGAACATGCGTACAGTTCATCATCTTTCACACGGGTTGCCTTTGTCTGGTATTTATCCAAGCTAATCGCAATATCTTTGTCATCTAAATCCTGAATAGGAATAGGATACGTAGTGTTGTTAATTAATACATCAGGGTCGCCGCCTACGTCAATCAAATGGATAATATCGTTCTCGGCCTTGTCAGAGTAATCGGGAATACCATCCAGCCAAGTAGCCGTAATACCTGCACGTAGTTTTTTTACCAGTTCGCCCGTCCAAATCTCTGTAAATACTCCGGCATAGGCAGAACCGACCGGCATAAAGTTCCCCGATAATACGGACACACCTACCACAGTGGCCGCGCCGACAGAAGCGGGAACACCCACTGTAACGGCAAGAATAAGACCCAGCATTGCATTAATTAGCAAGCGGGAAAATAGATTTAATCCTGTTTTCATTTGTTATTTGATTATTATTAGTATTTGGGACAATCAACGCCATATTCAGCCTTATATAGCTTCATATAGGTGGGTTTGTCGCTATTTCTTAGTTCTTCCATCTTGTCAGCCGGAACATCTGACAACTTTTTCCAGTCCAATGACATAGAACTGCCCCCGCCGGTGGTATTAATCAGATTCAGCGGCTTTTGAATGGGTGTCATGGATTCAAAAGTAAGTTTCAGGCTATCAATACCTACCTTTTTCCCTAATTCAATAAAATGCGTCTCTTTTTCCGCTAGAATAAGATGTTTAGCGGTGGCTTCTTTGACCGTTTGTGTAATAGCGGATAACTGCAACTGTTCTTTTTCCTGTTGTAACTGCTGATTGGCCGTTTTATAACCAAGAAGCAGGTCAATAGAAGAAAGAATCTCGTTTTCTCCGGCTGTTTCCAGCAACCCTAATTTCAGGGCAATAGTTTTGTAATCCATTTTTTCTTCATTTTTTTGATTGTTGTTATTATTGAGCAACGGCAGACTGTCATTTTCTTCGCCAGCCGATAACTTTAATTCCTCACCTTTAAAACTCAACATCAATGGCAGGGCATTGTCATTCCCGCCGATGTCAACCATACTTGTTTCTATTAATTTGCTTCTTATGGCGGTTGCCCGGTATTGACCCGGTTTTATCAGTTCTGCCGCATCGCTTGTTTCCAATACTTCAAAATGTGCGGAAGCCATTTTAAGCGTACCTTTTTCCCATTGTTGTTTTGCCAGCTTACTTTCTTCTCGTACTTCGTCAAAGTAAGGTTCACCGGTGATCTTGTCACCTTCTTTACGAACATCCTTTATACATCCGATTATAATGCCCCGCCAGTGCATCCACAGAAGAACCGGGTTCTTTTCGTATTGGGAAATATCTACTCCTTCAGTTTTCACCCATGTGCCATAACAGTTCACGGATTCGTCACTTATTACTATTCGCTTTGCCATTTACTACATATTAATTGTTTTTGGTTTCCGCACTTTTGCGCCTTAATTCACTGCAAACATACCGACCGAAAATAGCCCCGACAAAAAAGTGTGTAAGCCTTGCGCACTTGTATGAAAGCATTTCGCAATAGTTGGAAAGCGTTTCACGCTTAATTGCCCCGCCCGGTTTTGCTTGACAATTTTGCCAAAAAGTAAAGCAGAATATGTCTAAAAATGAAGTAGAAAAGATCAAGGAATTGGCACGCATGTACTACCTGAATGGTGATACACAAAAACTCGTTGCGGAAAAGGTGGGTAAAAGTCGTGTCACAATTAATAAGTGGGTAGCTGAAGGCGGGTGGGATGCTATGAGAGTTGCAAAAACTATCACCCGAAAGGAGATTGTTACCAAGATGATGCAGGAAGCCAACAAGAAGCTGGAAGAAGGTAAATTGACATTTGATGAAATGTCAAAGCTGGCGGCATCTATAGATAAAATAGACAGGCAGACAAACGCGATCACAATATATGAAGTAATGACAGCATACAACGAATGGCTGGTGGTGCGCATGGGTGTAGACAAGGAACTGACGGCAGAACTGGTTAGGGCAATGAACTATTATCAGGATGTATTTCTTTCCGAACATGTGAGTAAAAACAGTTTTGTGTAATGGCTTCAATTACTCTTAAACAGGCGCGGGAAAGGTGGAAACAGTTATCGGAAACGATACAAACAATGTCCGCCGTCAATGTGGCGGAAACGAAAGCCGCCCAAATAGAACGTATTGAACGTGTCCGGAAAGACTATGCCTATTTCGTTGAGTATTATTTCCCGCATTATTGTAAAGACAAGGTAACAGGCAAAGTTACGCCGTCGGCTAAATTCCACATCGAAGCGGCTAAAAAGATACTTCAGAACCGCGATTTAATTGCGGTGTTTAAATGGGCGCGCGGACATGCGAAATCTACCCACATGGACGTAATGATTCCTATGTGGTTAATGTGCCAAAAACAGCGACAGATTAATGTTATGGCACTTATCGGCAAATCCGAAGATAATGCCAAAACACTGTTAGGGGACATTCAGGCGGAATTACAGTTTAACAAACGGTATATACATGATTTCGGGCCGCAATACAATGCCGGTAGTTGGGAAGAAGGCGAATTTGTCACAACTTCCGGTGTTGCCTTCTTTGCCCGTGGACGCGGCCAGTCACCGCGCGGAATGCGATACCGTGACCGTCGGCCCGACTATATTGTGATCGACGACTTAGACGATGACGAACTATGTGAAAACGATGCACGTGTACGCAAATTGACCGAATGGGTAAAAGAAGCCCTGTTCGGGTCTTTTGGGGCTGAAGGCGGACGTTTTATCATGGTGGGTAATCTTATAAGCAAATGTAGTGTACTGGCTAATATAGCGGCTGCAAAGGGCGTTTTTGTTAGTCAGGTGAATGTAGTAGATAAATACGGTAAACCTTCTTGGCCGGAATACTGGACGCCTGAACGTATAAAGACAAAGCGTGAATTTATGGGATACCGGGCCTTTGAGAAAGAATACATGAATAATCCGATTAAGGAAGGCACTGTATTTCGTAAAGACTGGATTCGTTGGAAAAAGATGCTGCCACTTGAACATTATGATAAGATTGTGGCCTATTGTGACCCATCATTTAAAGGGAGTACCCAAAATGACTATAAGGCAATAAAAGTATGGGGCAAGATCGGAACAGAACTGCATCACTTGTCTGCATTTGTGCGTCAATGTTCGGTTAGTGAAATGGTACGCTGGTTCTATGATCTGCACGAACGAATCCCGGAAGGGGTGATATGTGAATACTACATGGAAGCGAATTTCTTACAGGACATCATACTAGATGAATTTACCACTGAAGGGAATTTGCGTGGATACCAGTTACCCATTCAGGGAGATAAGCGTAAAAAGCCGGAAAAGTTTGGTCGTATTGAAGCCGTTTCGCCACTATGGGAACGGGGATTTGTCTACTACAATGAAAAACTGCAAAATGACCCTGACATGTTGACCGGCATAGAACAAACACTGTCAATCGAAAAAGGAAGCCGCACGCACGATGATGCGCCCGACGCCGATGAAGGAGCAATTTACATTTTACAAAAATATACAAGAGTACAAGAGTATCAACCTAGCTTCGGTATGCGCCGAAGCCCTAAAAATTCATGGTAATATGATTAAAATGATTAAAGAAATTATTCTGAATTACAGAATTAAAAGAGCTGTAAAAATGGCTCGTGAATTGTCGCTGACAAGTAAAAGAAAGTACATGGTTCTAATGGTGGCCGGTGTTCCAAAAGTCTATTCCAAACAGGAATTAAAAAGCCTTATTCAAAGGCATACTTTTAAAAAGGGCACTACTATTCAGGATTTGGAAAGACGTGCAATCATTGTAACGGGATGATTATGTTCTTAACAGAAAATGATTATATCGTAGCTTCAGCCGATTCTTTGAACATCTTCCAACAAAGTACACCACAAAAGCGTGAACAGGCTGAAAAAATGGCTATTGAAGAAATAGCAGGCTACTTACGAAGCCGCTATGATACCGGGCGTGTTTTTTCCGCAACAGGTGATAACAGGAATGATATTATTGTCATGTACACCTGTGATATTGCCCTGTATCACCTTGTGTCATGGTTGCCTAATAAAATGGGGCGTGAGATAAGGAAAGAACGGTATGACCGCGCAATCAAATGGCTGGAAGAAGTACAGGCAGGCAAGGTTACACCGGACATTCCGACCTGTACCGGCGAGAATGGAGAAGATGATGTGAACAACCCTATTAAATGGGGGTCAGGAAAAAGTAACACTTACATTTGGTAAAAATGAGCAGAAAACAACGTACAATAACTAAAGACCTGAATATTGGCGGGTTTAACCTTGCAAGGGAAAACGACCGAAAAAGGCTTAGTTCTATGATGGTGGAACTAAAGCAGCAAGCGGACGCACTGACACAAAAGGATTTGAAAAACTGGCGGCAGGCGTGGCAAATGGCTTTGAACATAGATAATCCCCGGCGTGGCCCGCTATATGATATTTATTCCGACATCGACGCTGATTTACACCTGACCGGCTGTGTAGGTCAGCGTAAAGGTTTCGTGACGAAAAAAAGTTTCAAACTGGTAGATGTGAAAGGACAGGAAAATGAAGAAGCTACAAGATTGTTTGAAACAAGGTGGTTTAAAGACCTTATTGACTATATACTTGATAGCCGTTTTTGGGGTCATTCACTTATACAGTTGGGGGATGTAGTAACTGTTGACGGGATAATGCGTTATCAGAATGTAGAACTAATTCCACGAAAACATGTCATACCTGAATATGGTGTTATAATTCGGGAACAGGGCGACGAATGGAAACAGGGATATGATTACAGGAACACCCCTTTATCCGATTGGGTAATTGAAGCCGGTAAACCCAAAGATCTCGGTTTATTCCTCAAAGCAGCACATCAGGCAATCCCAAAGAAAAACATGCTGGCGTTTTGGGATCAATTCGGGGAAATATTCGGTATGCCTATAAGAATAGCCAAATCAACGACCCGCGACCCGAAAGACCGTAACCAAATTGAAAATATGCTTTCAAGCATGGGCGCGGCTGCATGGGGATTATTCCCTGAAGGTACTGAAATAGATATTAAAGAAACGACTAGGGGGGACGCGTTTAACGTCTATGATAAGCGTGTTGACCGTGCCAACAGTGAAATAAGTAAGGGATTATTAAATCAGACAATGACTATTGACAACGGCAGTTCACTGTCACAGTCAGAAGTACATCTTGAAGTCTTTGAAAACGTGATCGACAGTGATGCCGATCTTGTCAAAGACATCGTTAACGATCAACTGCTTCCGCGCATGGTTAAGCATGGGTTTCCGCTTAAAGGCTTGTATTACGTGTATGATGAAAGTATAGATTATACCCCGGAACAACAGGTCGCATTTGAAACAATGCTATTGGAACACTTTGATTGTGATTCAAAATCATTTGAAGATAAATACGGCATCAAAATACTTGGCCCTAAAAAAGTAACCCTGTCAAAACCTTTTTTCGATTAAGCCCCACTGATTATGTGGGGCTGCACGAAAGAGCGGCGGAACTTTACGGAGATAGCGAACTAATATTATCCGGGGATTATCCTGATACTTCAGGGATTGAAGCAGCGTTCAACGATGCAGTAAAATGGCTGCATGACAAACGGGTATTCGGTGCGGATATGCTTCGGGAAAAAGTAATTGATTCTTTAGTGAAAGAAACTACTGCTTTCCTTTCTAAAGGTATCGAGCAAGGATTAGAAGAAAGTGCAATATCCGACACAATGGTAGACAGCCTTCGCGAAAGTGTAGGCGTTTTTTCAGGTTTTAAGACCTTTCACGAAATGAAGGAAGCCGCCAGCATGTTATTGGATGAAGCCGGGAATATAAAGCCGTTTGAACAGTATTATAAGGATATTCAAACACTGAATGATACTTATAACAAATTCTACCTGAAGGCTGAATATGATTTCACTGTTTCAAGTAGTACGATGGCCGCGCGATGGGAAGAACAACAGGACGACGGGGACGGACGCTATCTGCTTCAATACAGGACAGCAGGGGACAATAAAGTCAGAAAGGCACACCGGGAACTGGAAGGCATTACATTGCCAAGCAGTGACCCGTTTTGGGATAAATACTATCCGCCCAATGGTTGGCGTTGCCGGTGTACTGTCGCTAAAGTCAGGGCCGCGAAATATCCGGCGACAGATAGCAAACAGGCTATTGATGCAGCAGAAAAGGCAACAGCAGGGAAACATGCAGAAATGTTCCGATTTAATCCCGGAAAGCAAAGGGCAGTTTATCCGGCTTATAACTCATACACCATTTCAGAATGTAATGTGTGTCCTAAATCTGATTTAAAGCAGGCGAAGAAGCTAAATAATGAACTTTGTACTGCTTGTCAGATCATACGGAAACAGGCTAAAAAGAAAGACTAATTATTTATTTACACTAATGGATACAGATTTTAAAAAAGAAGTCATTGACCGTTCACTGGATGATATAAAAGTGGAATTGGATGAAGAGTTTGACCGTAATTTCCAAAGGAAATCCTTTTTTAATGAAAAGGCATGGCCGGAACGACAGTTCGATGATGGCGGCGGAACGCTTATGCAGCGAACCGGCGGATTAAGGGGAAGCATCCGTTCCCGGAAACGTGGGCTTACCCTTTCTTATTCTTCTAATAAACCATACGGACGCATACACAATGAAGGTGGAGAAATCAAAGTGACACGGAAGATGAAAGGCTATTTCTATGCAAAATATAAAGAAGCATCTGGCGGATACAGTTACAATAAGGACGGAGAAAAACGAAATAATAAACGTAACCGCCAGCTTTCGGATAAAGCAGAATTTTACCGGGCTATGTCACTAAAGAAAGTCGGTTCTACAATCACCATGCCGGAACGCCGGTTCATCGGACACGGAAAGACCACTGATAAGATAATCCGGCAGATTGTAGAAGAAAACATGAAAGATTATTTGGAAAAACTTAATATTATCAAACCATGAGAAAAGAAGCATATCAGATTCTAAAAAAACGCCTTCAGCAGTTGATAATAGACGAACAGGATAATATCTGTTTCATCACTGCCGAAGAGTTACAGAAGATGATCGAAAGCGGGATAACACCTAACTACGCAATAAATCATATAGGGTTATGGAATAGACAAGTTGAGTTCATAGAAAGTGAGTCTGCATTTTGTATGCCAGCAATATTTATAGAGTTTGGGAAAATTCAGTGGAGAAGCCAGGGAAAAGGAATACAGGATGCTGACCTTACCATTGGCCTGCATGTTCTCACTAATGCTATACCGGAAGGATATGACGGGGAACTGTTTCACCTTGATTTACTTGATAAAATAAACTACTGTCTGCATGGTTTTAATAGTGGATGTTGTTTGGGAACATTGGAGCGTACAACATCAATTCCCTGCCACGATCACGAAGAAATACTGGATGAAACAGAAGTTTTCAGGTGTGTAATGACGGATGATACGGCAGTGAAAAAGCAAATTAAAATAAAAGCAAATCCGAATATCGCTGTCAGCTAAAAAAATGATAACTGCAAAGTTTCCTGTTTGGCTATAATCGAAGAATCCGCACCGGCATTTATGTAGTTATAGAATGTCTTTTCGGAAATACCATACACCGGCCAGATATAACGACGCCAAATAGCCCGGTTTGATAAGCCGGACTTTGAATATTCGTCATATATTTCGTTAACTTCTTTAACGCGTTTTATGTATGAGCAACCTTTTAAAGCCATTGATTAATCGGGATTTAGAACGAATACAAAAGTATCAAAAAAATACTTTGTTGCAAAGAAAAAGCGGGATAAATTTACTTATCCCGCTTTTTGTAAAGTAACCATTACTCAATATAATAAGTTTGTAGAACCTTATTGTTACGTTTGATGAATAACACAGTCTTACCGGTATCTGTGCGAATCTCTGTGCTTATTACGCTTCGGGAAATGGCTCTTGTTTTACTTAGTTCGCCTATTGCAACAGTAATGAAGTACTGCAAAGCGTCAAATTCACTCCTTTCGTTCCGAAGTGGAAGCCCTTTGTATTGTTGTTCTATCCAATTTTGAATAGTCAATAACCAGTAAGGCTTATTATTGGGAATGATTGATTTATATTTCAGTTCTGCCATTACTATTGTTTGGGGGCTTTCATTAATTTCAGAATCCTGTTAAACTCTCTTTTACTCATGTTCACAGGCACAAAAGATTTTTCTACCTGTGCAAATGGTTGAAGTGAAGATTGCAAGGTTATTACGGCTTCTTCTCTCGCTTTCCGGGCGCACATTTCAATATATTCTTCATCTGTCATGTTATAATCTGTAACGGTATCTGTTACCGTTGAGAATCGGCATAGAAGCCCATTGGGTTGTCTTGATATAAAACTCATAGCTGTTTTTAATGGTGTGCATTAAGTTTGTTTATGCACGCAAGTTTGACATCTTTATATTAAACATATTAATAAAGTTCTCATTGTGATATATCATCTTTTCGCTATATTTGCGGCAGATACCAAATAGGTATCATTGTACGTTCAATTTTTCCTTTGTAGAAAGCGGCAATTTTCAACAAAGTAAGGAAATAGATTGAGCGGTGAGCGTGTTTTGTTTTATCACAAATATGCGTGCCCGTTATATCTATGCTTCCTTACTTGGGTTGTTTGCCGCACCTCTACGAAGGGTATATTTATTTTCGGGCACGTTCTATTTAAACAATACAAAACATGAGTAACTTTAGAACTTTCAAAGATTTATTCCATTTCAAAGAAGTAGTGTGTTTAATCGCTATCGGTTATATAGCACTTATCTTTATAATCATTGTATTAAGTATGATTATCAGTGAGCAAAACCGGACGATCAATCTTCTACAAAACGGAATAATCAGAAAACAAACGGATTCATACATTCGTAAGCCACATATAAAGGGGATATTAGAATGTGAATACAGGATGATGACGAAAATAGATCACAGATAGAACTGATATTCATTTGGGGGCTGATCTGCATTTCTGATAGGCTTCTTCCAGTTCTTTACAGTCATACACCGGTTCTTCGCTTTCTCCCATTACAATAGTCCAACACATAGACGAGTATCGCGTATATGTGTTATCCTGTGTTTCAACCCTATGGGCTGTAAATTCATGTATTTCTGTTATTTCAATCATATCTGATTTTATTTGAATTATTTCTTATGGCACTTTACACAAAGTGCCCCTGACGGGAAATTATATATGCCTTCCCCATTTCCGAATACTTTACCGCATTTAGAACATCTTTTTCTTGTGTCCAATTCAGGAGATAAAGCCTGTTCTAATGTCAATGTTCCTTTATTGGGGACACCATCTACGTAAACATCACCTTCTAAGTGATTAGCTATAATGTATTCTTTTGCTGCTTCAAGTGCTTCTTTCCAAGAATTAAAGCACTCTGTTGGCTCTCCTGCTTCGTATGAGTAGAACCTATCTCCATTAGAATTTATTTCTTTTTGAGTGATAGGTCTTTTTATCTTATCACTGCGGAAGTCGTTGCAACTATCGTAGTACGATACCGTCACGTAATAGTGAATAGCTTCGATGCACATTCCGCGAAAAGTCGTGAGGTTTATTATTATCCTTTTCATTTCTACTTTTTTATTAATTAAATTCAGCCCATGTACTTTTGGGTAATTTACATAACCAATCGCCAAGCAAGTTCATTAAATCATAAACGTCATTAGCTTTAAAACTTTGTTTATGGTTCTTAATTTCCACATCAATGGCATGGGTTCCGTCCGGGTTCTTGAATAACTTATAATTATCAAGAACTTCAATCATATTAAAGAATGCAGCATATATCTGCAATGCGTCCATTTTCTTCATTACTATCTATTTACTTGTAGAATATGTATTTTTCTTCGCAATACATACAATGATTTTCTTTGCAATACTTTTCAACTGCTTTTCGAGTTTTAAAGTCTTTTATTTTTCCATCTTTTGATGGAATATGCGCCACATTAAAATTTTCATCCACTTTTAGCGGAACGAATCTTGTTTGAGTATTAAACCGTTTCATTTTTTATTCATTCAAGTTCTTTACTAGCTTTTACAATCGCATTGAACAATACGTCATAAATATCGTCATCAGGAGTAAAAAAGGAAAGCGCATCTTCGCAAGCGTCCAATAATTCAGGAGCCGCCGCAATCAATGACGCATTACGTAATTGAAGCTCTGTTCCTTTTTTGTGTCCCCCTGCCGGTAGGGGGACAATAGCAACTGGCCGTTCTATATTATCATCAACTTTTATCATTATTGCACCATCCGGGAAAGTAGGAACATACGCCCTAACTCCTTTCCATTTTTCTATTTTAATCATATCTTATTTGATTTTAGTTATTCCATAAACGCATAAACGCCGAATCCTGCAAGAGTTGCAACAAGTAACTCTTTATCACCTGTTTTAGGCCCGATACCTAAAGAATCTGACGAATCAGGGAGTACAGTAACTATATCTTCAGGTTCATTTCCACCTATGTAGAAGAATCCAGCCGAATGAACTAGACATCCTTCTAACTTTACTTGAGAATGAGTGATATGTTCAGGTATGATGACCGGACAAAACATCGTATTACGCTTAAAAATTACATATTTCATATTCTTGTTTATTTCTAATTAGTTATTTACTTTCATCTGCCGACCAGTTTATTGTAACAGTGGCCTTCAGTTTCTTGTATCCTTTACACAGCGGGCATTCTATTCGGATGCTGTCACGGCTATCTTCTTCCATTCCCAAATACCAGCCATTGCCGTGGCAGTATTCGCAAGGAATCCCGCCAAATTCTTCCTGTTCTACTGGATTTCCTACCGAAGAAAAAGGCGGGGTTATCAATAATGTAGGCTGTTGCTTTTTACTCACGATTCAGTCATGCCTAAAGGAATACAAACCCATTTCCCATTCTCATTTTTCATTTCAGCACGGACGAACTGTTTACTGATAGCTGGCTGATAGGCTTCTTCAATGATCTGCACACCTTCCATGAAACGTTCACTTTCGGTTTCTTCTGCAATTTTTCGTAGTTGAACTACCCGGCTGGCTTTTAATGTGCCTTTTGCGTCACGCGCCAACAGGCGAAGCACCATTTTTACAAGGGCCTTCGTTTTTTCATCACTGGCAAGCCCTTCGATGTATTCTTTCACGATTGCAATACCATCTTCCACGGTATCAAGATAACCGTCTGTTGTATATACACCTACGGTAATACGTTTGTCTGATTTGGAATTGGTAAAAGTATCACTACGCTGCCCGTCCTTTTTGAGTTTAAGTACATCAGACTTCATTTCAATCGCATCTTTAAAGTTATCCAAAACGGCTTGTTTGGTTGCCTTGATACTTTTACTAAGACATACTAGGGCAGGGATTGTTTTTTCTATCGTTTCGTCCACTAAATCGCGGTAGGCTTCACGATCTTTTTTAGCTTGTTCTTTGGCGTCCTTTTTTGCTTGTTCAGCCTTAAACGCATTGTACTGTTCGAGTTCTTCGCCAGTCAATTCAATAACTTTCTTTTCTACATTTTCCATAATTGTTTTTTAATTTAAAAGTGATTTATCTGTATTATTATCTTTCCGAATTATCATTCTTAATTTTATGCACAACAGGTCTAGTTCATCAATAGTGAGTTTGCCAAAAGGCTTTCCAGCAATACGCGGATTTACGCAATATTGATTAATGCGATTCCAGTCTGTTGTATCAATTCCATTCTTTTGCAGAAGGTGAAGGGCTGCCGACCGTCTACGCCTTAATTCTTCACGGGCTATTTCGCGGGCTTTGTAACCTTTATCCTGTTCCTGCATGGCGTCACACATTGCGTCATATTCCTTATTCGTCATTTCTTTAAGTGAATCTGTCCGTCCGTTAGTGTATTGGCTTACTAGATTTGCCTTTAGTTCTTCCCTGTCAGTTGTGGGTAAACGATTGAGAAGAACGTAAAAACGTGCGTATGTCCGTCTCATGGTTCGTCCTCCTCTATTATTCCATACTCCGCCATCATTGCATCGTACGAAAGACGTGTAAAATGTTCCGATAGTTCGGTATAAACAAATGATTGTTCTGTGAGTGATAGCCCGTTAGCTTTCTTTGTTGCTTCACTCAAAATTGCTTCAATAATTTCATCCATGACTATAAATTTATTAGTGGTTATTTCTCATTCCAGTATTGTATAGCACCTTCCGCCCAAATAGTGAAGTGATTGCCCGGTTTAGTTATAAAACGGCCTTTGCATATTGCCCGAAAACCTTGAACAAATATTTTCACGTCTGCATCATAAGCTACTTTTTTAGCTGCACGGCCTTCAGGTTTTACGCCTTCGGCATGACTAATGAAAATGAGTAACTTATTGCGATGCTTTTCTTTCATAGCTTTGTATGTAGCATAGGTAAGACCGGAGTACTGGAAACTGTCTATAATAGCGATTTTTGGGCTTCTACGCTTCAAAAGCCTTTCAGACAATTCATTCATCGGTTCACGATCAAGTATCTGAAAACGACCGTCAACTTCGTCCATACGGCAACGGTTAATACTGTTCTGAAGCGAAAGCCCTGTACTTTCTTCCAAACTGTCATAAATGACTTTATCAAACTGACATAAATACTTTGCCAACTGCATGACAAAACTACTTTTCCCGTTTCCGCTATCTCCCCACACAATCCAAGTTCCTGTTCTGTCAGGTGTTCCGAAAGCCGCTTCCCATTCGTCGGTAAATGGGAAGCTAGGAATATTCATTGACTGTATTTCTTTAGGAGAATAGGCACGCTTCATTTCTTTTCAATTTTTCGATTTCAGTATATACACGGCGAAGGCTGCCGCCTGTCTGATTTACTACCTTCATCACTTCTGTGCCTGCCGGGGCATTTAGTTTTATAACCATTGCTGCCTGTGCTTTCAGGAAGGCTTCACGTTCTTCGCCACTATCCGGTGTTACTTTACTATACTTATCACCATAGCGGGAAAACATTTCTGTATAACCTACCTTTTTACATTGGATAGATCGGTTCATTTTTTCTTTCAGCCCGTCAGCACCCATCATGTACCAAGCACAACAGCGTTCCGTTGCATTCCAAAGGGCTTTCAGTTCCAAAAAGGCTTCATATTGCAGATCACCCGCTTCATCAAGAATTATTAAAGGAGATTCCAGCGTTTTAAGATAAAAGCATAAATCGTCATACACATCGCAATATCTACCATTGTAATTCACTCCAAATTCTTTCGCAATGAAGCGAATAAGGCGTTGTTTGCTCTTAACCTGTGAACAGTCTACATATATAGCGTTCTTATGATTCTTTACATAAATACGGGCCGTGAACGTCTTACCAATGTTTGCAAGGTCACACAAAACGGCAGAAATACCACTTTCCTGACACATAGTTAACTGCTCCGTTATATATGTAAATGTTGGGGTTTGGGCTGCCTGCCACTGAATTTCATTTGCCAAAGACACATTTAAACGGCGTGCAATGCAAATCCAGTTTGTATCACTAACCTGTTTGTCTGTCTTTCCCTTCTTCAGTACATTATAGACACTTGGAGAAATACCAAGTGCAATCGCATGTTTGTTATCTGATGTATAGTTTTCCCGATTTGCCTTTATAGCTTCAAGAATACGCTGTTTAATTTCATTCGTTACTTCCATGTTATAATAATGTTTTAATGTTATTCTAATGCTGTTATGTATCGGCCAGTCCCCGGCCTTTGTAGTTGCTGAATCGTGATATTAATGTATCGGCATCTATTTCTGTACTTTTTATCTGTACAGGCTTCGCCACTGCTGCTTCTACTTTCTTCACGGTTTCAGTTTTCATCACTACGACAGGCGGAATCGCTTGTTTTTTAGTCATTGAATCAAACTGGCTTATCTTTTTTAATTGTTCGGTCATAATTTGTTCATCTACTTCAGTCTGCTCAACATCGGCTGTGTTATAAGTTCCGATATTGCTTAACTTGTCAAGTAGTATCCCGTTTTGATAGATATACACATCACCCATATTTCCTTCATCATCGGGCAAATAATAAGCATCCACCTGAACATTATTTGGTGCTAACCGGTCAAGAACTTCCGGGCTGCTTAACCAAAGATTTGTATAGTTTACACGGCAGTAGCTGTTACGGCGGATACTTGTTTCTACATGCTCACCGATGTATCGGTATAAGATAGCCTTATCAACCTGTTGCAGTGTAGGGTTCATATTGCTTTCAAGAACCTGCCAGCGCGTCATTTTAGGGTATTTCTTTTGATTTGGATGCAATGAGTTGTTAAACTCCATAACGTCCGCTACATCGTCCGCAATCAGTTCTTCCCACGTGTAATATTGCTTATCTTCATAGTTGTCGTTATATTCATCACTGATTTTCTTGCTTTCAGCCCTGTATTTCTCATTCTTTGCATAAAAACGCCCAATGCCTAAATGATTCTTATGTTCAATACTACGTTTCTTTGCACCGTTCAAAGGTTCTGCATATTTTTCCTGTGAGTTCAAAGGGGCACAAAAGCGAACAAAGGGGAACATTGTACCGGCCTTCAAAAAACTGTCTTTCCACTGGCTCATTAAGTGGTTTTCTACTTCAACCTGTGCCGGGCAGTTCCATCCGTTGCGCTCTATACGCTGAAACATGTCACGGAAACAGTCAACAACCAAATCCACATTCTTATTGCGATTATAGGCAAAGCCAACAACGCACTGACTTGTCACGTCATAAGCATAATAAGCCTTTGGCCGTTGTTTAGTATCTTTCAGTTTGCGCGGCAGATCGCGGTCGTCAAATGAAATCTTGCTGAAAGAAAATTCCGGGGCATGGCGGTGTACGTGTGGGCGTTCATTGTGCATGAACGTGCTCCATGTCATAAGTTTGCTATTAATCAAAACTTTGTTCTTCGGCTGGTTCAGGTAGCTGTTTATTGTGGACTGACTAAGTTTGATCGGATTGCCTTTCTTATCTACAAAATCCGAAGCGTCAAAGATTTCACCTGTTTCAGGGTCGCACACTTGTAATTCCCCGTCAATGAACTTGTTATACATGTCACCTACGTTAGTGTTCCACGGTTTATTCGGAAGCGTTGCCAAACCTAGTACAAGACGTTCAATGTTTACATCAACCTTTCTTGTATTCTGATTGCCAAATTTCTTGCTTATCAGACTGTCATATCCATTTTCTTGAAAGTCTTTAACCTTCTTCTTGAAACGGTTGACAGAAAGCGGCAGATTGTGCCCGAACTCTTCTTGAAAGAAGCTAATAGCACCCGTCATTTCTTCCCAGCGAATTTTGTTATTCTGCATAACCGCCCGTTTCATCTTAACATCATTCATCAAACGAATAACAGACTGCAAGGCAGAAGCATTCAATGTGTATTCCTGCTGTTGTTCCGGTTCTAAAGGCTTACCGGATGCAAGACGATAACGAGAATAAAAACTACGTGCATTGGCATCAACTTCCCAATGAGAAGCAAACCAATTTCTTAATATTTCGACATCCATACTACCGTATTTTTGTTCAACTAACTTTTTATATTTGTCTGGCAGACTATCCACGGAAACCAAAGCAGTAACCCCACGGCCTACGCCTTTACGAGCAACCTTCATTTTTTTGCGACGGATAAGTGATTTATAGCACTCATTGCTCATAATAGGGGCTTTGGTTACATCAATCTTGTATGTTCCCACAACTGCCCGATCATCGCGCGTCAGGTCGTCTTTTGATATGCACAATATTTTTCCGTAATACTCCATAATGCAACTTTAAAGCTGAAGTTCAGAAGCTATTCTAGCTACTTCTTTTTGAAGATTCATAAATTCAGCGATTGATAAATCGCTCACTGTCTGTTTGACTTCTCCGTCAATCAATACGGCAGTCTTGTTTATATTCTTGTATGCAACAATTTTAACACGATTACTGAAGGTTTGTGTCATTGTCGTTGTATCATGTATGGTTTCAAATCCTGAATAAACACCATCACCCATTAATACACCGCCAAACTCTTTCGTAGCTGTATAACGTATTTTGCGGGCTAATTCACTGTCGCTTTCAAATGTCAAAGCCTTCCACACCATTACATCAGTACATCCGAATATCTGACGCAATTTGCCTTTTCCGGCTTTGTCTAAATAAATATGCTTTTTCATCGCTATATCGTTTTATTGTTAATAATCTGTTTAAATTATCTTCCGCTATTCCCACGAACTACGGAAGTATTAGTGTTATATTCTTTTCGGGTACGCCTATCATAGTCCAAACCTTACCGTCCTTCAGGTAGTCAATGGCATATTCCTTTTCAAACGTACAGTAATTGTAATCCCAGTCTTTTACAGTACCTTCAATACTTTTACCGTTATTAGCTGTTACTTTCACTTTCTGTCCTTTTTCAAACCTAGCTTCCATAATTCACTGCTTTAATTGTTGAACTTTCAGGCGTTTTTCTTATATTTACCGCCCGTTAATAACTTTAACACGGTGCAAACTTAAACAAGATTTCTCGATTATGCAAGAAAATAAACAAGAAAAATCACCTATTAAGCAAAATATCTTGCTTTACTTGGAAAAAAAAGGAATTACACAGTATGAATTTTATAAGCAGACTGGTGTAACGAGAGGTGTTTTGGGGCAAAACAATGGAATAAGCGAAGATAACCTAACAAGATTTCTCGCCCACTATAAGGATGTTAATATTGAATGGTTATTAACAGGTAAAGGGGACATGTTAAAGGAGCAGGAACGGCAAAATTCCTCTATTTATTCTTCATCTATAAATACAGAAAGAGCACCAACTATAAAACAGCTTCCAATAGGTGAAATACCACACACACCGGAAGCAATACCGTTTGCAGAAGCTGCAAGGAATGGTTTAAATCCTATTCCTTTAGTGACTACAAGGGTAGCGGCAGGGTTCGGATGTGCCGACTTTGCCATAGAAGAAGCCGATATAAAGGATTACTATGTAATACCTAAGTTCAAAAATTGCCATGTTGATTTTATGATCGAAATTACTGGATTGTCTATGTATCCGCATTTTAATTCAGGTGATGTTATCGCCTGTTCTATACTCCGAAATACACAGTTTTTACAATGGAATAAATGCCATGTAATCGCTACTCGTGAACAAGGTATGTTAGTGAAACGTATAATGCCGGGTGATGATAAAGAACATTTGCGCGCTATATCTGATAATAAAGACTATCCACCTTTTGAAATACCAGTTGACGAGATCACCGGTATTGCTGTTGTTATTGGTGCGGTATGCCTTGAATAGCCCCAAATTGGATACACGCACGCAATTATAAGGCAATTAAAGAAAGAAATCAAACTTAATATACTGAATAACAGCATACTAAGTTAGTGTAAAGAACTGTAATAGACGTCTCTTAAATGGCATTTTCTACCCATTTAAGAGACTTTTTTTGCCAAAATAGATGTTTTTATGTAGCGTTGTATCTGTTTTCATGCGTCAATAAACATACTTTTGACCCCCTTTTGACCCTCTTTTAACATTATTTTAGCCCCTCTTTTACGACCCTCTTTTTGTCCCCCTTATGAATTTAACATCAAAACTAAAGCCGTTAGAAGATGTTGGATGAACACCATTCTAACGGCTTTAATATTCTGTTTTACAAACTATTATCTTTTGCACCTAATAAGGGGTAACTGCTGTATTATAGCCCGTGAAGTGGCTTTGGCGTTTCCGTCGGATAGTCCAGCGTGCAATAGTGTGTTTTTTGTTATACCTATTGTCTTTTCGTCCAATCCTTCCGGGCTATCAAAGATCGCGGAAATACTTCCGAAGGTATAATTGCGCTTTTCAAAAATCAGGTGAACAAGTATCACTTTTGTATCAGTTTTCTTCATGCTTTTTAGAATTTTGATTTATACAAAAGTACCAAATAATAAGTATATGGAAGTATTTACAGTGTTAAACTACTAAAATAGGTACACGAAAAAGAGGAAATATATAGGGCTGTTTAACCGCTCCATTTTGGGACGATCTAGCAGCCTTATAGATAATCAAAGGTAAATGATAAGCTAAGTAAAGAGAAAAGCAAAGGGCGGGCCGTATTTGCTTATATCGAACCGTTATTTGATTAAAGCAATAGTAAAGCAAGTGTAAAGCAAAAAACCTTTCGTTTTAAATCGGCGTCCGTGCCATATCCTTCTGAAACGCCCATCAATAAAGAGTTTGCGCCCAATTCATCAATGTTCAAAGTTTAACCGGTTCGTTCTGTGCCCCCTAGGTTTTTGGCATTAATCAGTTCCATCTCCATTTTTTTTCGTTCAGTGATAACGAGTGAGGAGCCAACAAGAGTCAATGGTTTGCCATTCTCATCCCGCGTTTCAACGGCTGCTTGGGCTTCCACCCATTCTATCCTATGAAATCCTTTTTGTGTGCTGACTACGCGATATTCTTCTTTTACTTTTTCCGAATGACCGTCTATTAAGTTCTGATAAGCCTGTTCTACCCGTTTCCGGTCTTCCTTAAATATCTTGGAAAAATAGTGATAGTCGGGTACTGCCAGTTGTTCTTCGGCAACGTCTTTTCCTTGTGTGCTAAGTTCTATCGGTTTGTTGATGTCGCATAAAATTGTTTTACTTCGCAAATCCCATTTCCATGGCACGATATTAGCTACGTCAAGTGACATGGCGAGTTTGTTGTTGATAGTACTTAGCTTTTGTTGTGCCTTATGGAGCTCTGTGCTGTTCAGGCAAAATACATCAATCATATTATTTTGCCGGTTTGCTTTAAGTACTATATCGTAGAAGGTATCTATTTTTTTGAAATAGTAGGGGAATGTTATTACTTTATTTTCTGATAAGGCTATTTGAGTGAAGTGCAGGAAGTCCGGCATTGATTCTGGAAATATTTCACTCGCTTTTTTCCCGACAACTTCTTCTTTGCGGAAAAAGTTTTTCTCAAAATGCGCATTCACATTGCGGTAAATCAGTTCTACGGGAATGCCATTTTTATCAGCAAGCACTTCTTCCTGCATATAGAGAATGGGCATGTTATTAACCAGATTCTTATAATTTGTCATTGCGTCAATTTCTTTTTGCTGTGCTTTTTTGATGCTATTCAGGCTATGGATACGATAAAAGAATACGATTGCCAGTAATATCATAAAAGACAAGGTACCCATAATGAAATATTTGTTCTGTTTCCAGAATCCAAGCGGTTTATTCAGAAAATGTGTGTTTGGAGGACACATGGAAGGAGAGAATCCTTTACGGAGTAATATCGTATAGTTGATAATAGGTGCGCCATCTGATGGCATATAAAAGGGAATTTCTCTAGCCGGCTTTCCTGTAAGTATTTCTGAAATGGTATGAATTAATTGCTGGTTATAGTGTTTTTGGTCATAAGTATAACCACCTATCATGCCACCGTTTTCTTCTGTTATATCAGCCATATTAAGGGTGAAAATTGGAGCTGTAGTTGTTACGATAAGTTTGTGAGCATTGGTAACCAATGAAGTATTACCTGCAAATGTCGTTTTGTAGAACCAGGAAGCAAATAAAATTCCGGTTGTATTCGGATCAACATGATACAATGAATCCAATAATTGGTTCGTTGTCATTTTTTGTGGCGTGATGTACTGGTATTCAATATTAGGATTTATGGTTTTTAACTTTGTCTGTATTTCCTGATTATTGGTCTGATTGACTTCTCGCTCGTCACCGATAAATATGAATTTCTTCATATCAGGGATTATGTGAGAAATCAGTTGGATATTTTCCCGTAAATAAAGGTTTGAATATAAAAGTACCAGATTGTAGGGATCGGCAAGTTGGGAGATCGGAACACGCTCCGCTTGTGTAACTGGTTGTTTGTAGATGTAGGTGTCTTTAGGACCTATAAACTTTTCTTCCGAACAGAGTACAATAGGAATGTCTCCCCAAAGCTCTCTATATTCATCACGTAGTAATAGAGAAGGGTTTCCCAATAATATTAGCAGCCGTGGGCGATGATGCTCGTATTTCTGAGAGATCATATTCTTGAATTCTCCTAAAATCGTATCGTTATCGATCATTAAAGTATTCATATGTTCCGCATATAATGCCAGTTTTGGGTTCTTTTGAACGTACTCCGATACGGTTGAAATCATCCTGTTACTCCAAGGAGAAGATTCTGCATAGGAATTGATGCATAAAATATAGTTTGAAATATCTATGTGGTCTCTTTGTGCTAAAATAGGAGTAATAGATATGAAACATAGAAAAAATGCTAGCACATATTTTTTCATATTCATGAGAGTATGATGTTTGTGTTCGATATATTATTTATTGATTTGATACGGGCAAAAGTACTAAAAACAATCTGAAAAACGATGGCATCCAATTAAAAAATAATAAAGTAGATGTATTGTTCAAGGAATTTCGAATCCGACCTTATGCGGATGTGTAAACCAAAAATATGTAGGTGTACGAAAAAGGATGCACTTGTTTTTATCAATAATTAGCCTATTGTTGTCTGTTTTTATTGATGAATGAAGCTGCAATATTTGCTTGTTAAAAGCAGAATGCGTAAATTGTTGATTATGAATGTTGTATGGGTGACTGTTTTTCCTTTAAAACCAACGGCTCGTTGGTTTTAAAGGAAGGACCCGTTGCACACCGAGGAACGGGCCGTTGGTTTTAAAGGAACGAATGAGTTTATTATTCAATTGTATGAATAATTCTTTTTGTGTGTGGATTTATTCCTTTCTATACTTTCCGGCATTATTTCAATGCTTCTATGACTTTCGGCAACATTGTCCAGATCGTATTCTCATCTTGTGCAGTAAAGAAGTTGCCATCTATCTCAGATTTTTCATCCGTGGCAATTCCGTTTTGAATGGCAGGTTTGGCCAGCGGATGGACAGCGACTTTTTTACCTTTTGTTATACCTGTAAAGTCAAACATCATTGCACCGGCACAGTGTCCGATCATCATCTTTCCTTTTTCTCCGAAAGTCTTGATGACTTCCATCAAGTCCACATTGTATGGCTGGTTTGCATACTGCTGGAATACAGGTACTGCATCTCCACAGGAGAATACAAGTGCATCAAATTCGTCTTCATGCCCTTTTAGATTAGCAATCACATCATCTACTATTAGGACCATTCCTGAATTGGTTTTGATCTCTTTCGTATCCGATACGGCAAATACTTTATAGGAAATGCCATTTTCGAAAAAGGCTTCCAAGTATTGGAATAAACCACAACCATTTACCGGATTCACTGCTAAAACTGCTACTTTCTTTGCCATAATCATAATTATTTAAATGAAACAATAGTTATTATTAGTAAGTTTATTACTTTTGTGATGCAAATGTATCTACCTTAATTGAAAAATACAAGAACGAACCTCAGAATAAGGTAGTTACATGGAAGTAACTATTGTTGAAACTCAGTATAATACAAAACGTTAAAAAGATGAAAAACTTTCACCCGACAGGGAATTGCCCTGTAAGAGATGTCATAAGCCGCTTGGGAGACAAATGGTCGATGCTGGTACTGATAACTTTGAATGCGAATGGTACGATGCGTTTTAGCGATATTCATAAAACGATAGAGGATATTTCACAGCGGATGCTGACTGTTACTCTTCGTACGCTCGAATCTGACGGTTTGATTGAACGGAAAATATATGCGGAAGTACCTCCCCGTGTAGAGTATTATCTGACAGATACAGGAGGAACTTTGATTCCGCATATTGAAGGATTAGTGGGCTGGGCTTTGGAAAATATGGATACGATTCTGGAGCATAGAAAAAGTAACTGACCGGATTATGAATAAAGTAGTGGATACTGTTCTACAAAGTATTCACTATTTTATTTCATTCCATTTCGGCGGAGTTGTATTTAATAGATTGCGCACGAAGAAGTCGTAGCGTTTATGTTCACCGAAACTTTCTCCCATAGTGTGGTGAGCACCGGGAATAACCACTAACTCAAAATCTTTATTGGCTTTGATCAACGCATTTGCTACCTGCATGGTAGAAGCCGGATCTACGTTATCATCCATTTCACCTACTACCAGCATTAACGGGCGACTGAGTAAGTGAGCATTCTCAACATTCGATCCTTCTTTATATTGTTCACCAACCGGATAACCCAGCCATTGTTCATTCCACCATATCTTATCCATACGATTGTCATGGCAGCCACAGGCAGAATATGCTGCTTTATAAAATTCGGGATGAAACAGTACTGCTGTCATTGATTCCTGTCCACCTGCGGAACAACCATAAATTCCGACACGATCTATGTCCATATAAGGGTACTTTTGGGCAGCGGATTTTATCCAGACAATATGATCGGGCAATCCGGCATCTTTCAGATTCTTGTAACATACGTTTTCGAAAGTGCGTGAACGGAAAGAAGTTCCCATCCCATCTACCATGACAACAATAAAACCGAGTTCGGCAATACCACTCATAAAGTAGTTATAAGGAATAAAGGTTTTGGGTACGTATTGATTACCCGGTCCTTGATAGATATACTCCAAAACGGGGTATTTTTTGTCAGGATCAAAATTGCTGGGACGAATGATGATTCCCCACATATCCGTTTTTCCGTCACGACCTTTGGCGGTGAATACTTCGGGAGCTTTCCAGCCTTCAGCTTCCAGACGACTGATATCAGCCGTTTCAAGTGGCATGATGACTTTTCCGTTTTTGGCATCCCGGAGTACGGCTACAGGAGCTTTGTCTACCATAGAATATACATCAACTAAATATTGCATATCTTTTGAGAACCATGCATTATGCATTCCTTCTGTCGGAGTGAGACAAGTGAGATTCTTACCGTCGAAGCCGATACGATAATAACGGATCAGGTAGGGATCTTCTTTAGCTTGTACGCCATTTGCCGAGAAATAAATAAGTTGGTTGGTTTCATCTACCCGGAGGATATCACGTACGTACCATTCGCCTTTGGTTATCTGACGAATAGGCTGGGCTGTAGTACGGTCATACATATACAGGTGATTCCAGTTGTCACGTTCACTCATCCATATCATTCGTTTTCCATTTTGTAAATCATGTCGGAAACGACGGGAATAATTAACGTATTTGTCGCTTGTCTCTTCTATTAACGGGCGTACCTTTCCTGTTGCGGCAGAAAATTCCAATACCCGGTAGACCTGATGTCCGCGCTGATTGTATTCGAAAGTGATGGCTTGACTGTCGCTGTTCCATTCGGGGGCCGTAATGTAATATTGTTGAGAGAATAAATCTGTCGATGGAATCACACTGTGTCCTGTTTCCACATCGTATATGCAGGGTATCTTAAACGGAAGTTCATCGCCCGGTTTGGCATACTCTTGTTTGTGGAGTTTGGGTTGAAGCTGATCGCTTGGGGAGGATTCCACATAATATACATAGCGTTTTTCTACCGGACGAATCTTGCAGGAAGCGACTTTTTTGCTGTCGGGAGACCAGCGGATATAGGCTGAGTAATAATTTCCCAAAGTACCGTCCAGACTTAGCTGTTTTTCTTTTCCGGTAGCTGTTTCTTTTACATATATATTATGATTCTTAATGAATGCTGTATATTTCTTGTCAGGAGAGGTGACGGGAGCAGCCGTCTTTTCATCATCTGTTTCCATCCAGTGGCGTTGTTTGCGTGGAGTGGGCAGAGCACCTTCATCTGTCAGCTGATTTTTGTCGATGACATACATCCAGCGATGATTGTTGAAAACGAAATGTAGCGTATCCAGTCCGTTGTTGACAGACAGACGATCCAGATAAAGAGAAGTGGCTTCTATTTTGCGTCCCGATGCCTCACTTAAAGCTGCTGCCACGAGTTTGTGGTCAAACAAGTCTTTTCTGTTTTGAGTGTCGGCATCCACTAATACATAGATACGTCCGTCGGGAGTATTTCGTACATACCAGAAATAATGCGTTTTACCAATCCACTCCGGATTGACATTGGAATAGAATACTTTGTTTGCACTGAATTTTTCTCCTGCTGAGTAAGCACGACGGTAATCTTCTATAGTACCTTGTGCGATGGCTATGTTTGTGCAGAAAAGCATGGCTGCTAATAGTAGGTTTTTCATGGCTCGTTAATTAATTTTTGCCAACAAAGTAAACGATAATAATAAGAGAAAACAAGTGCATTGTATTATTTTTCTATTGATTTGGATGATTGTTTGATTCTTTAGTACACCTTTAAATTGGAGAATGACTACTTCCTTGAAATGGAAGTCAGTGGTGTGGTGCGTGAATAGTATTCGGAAATATTTTGTTGTATTATACGGAAGAAGCTGCTCAGGAGTTTTCGGGAACAGTATATGTTCCCGAAGACGTGGAGAAAATACTTCTCTGATATATGTGATGCAGCAAGCTGCTATCAATTTATCCCTTTACGCCCATAAATTTGAAAGGCAGCGCTGTTTTAAAATTCTTGGCTGTATTTCCATGATACATCTCTCCATTGGCAATAGACAGTTTGAACACCGGAGCCCCTTCCGATAAATCGAAATCTTTCAGATTTACCCAAAAGGTATTCGGAGTCAGACTTGATTCGAAAAAGTATCTCAGGTTCTTGCTCTCCGAAACGGTTCTCCATTGCGTAGTGGAAATCTCGGGACTTTCGGGAGTGGATATCCCGTAAGGAACAGAAGCATTGCGTACAACACTGAATACACTGGCAACAGCTATTCTTTCATCATCGGTCTCGGGCAATGCGTTGATGTAGAAGCTGGCTCTGGCAAAGCGGTCGGCAGCGCGATTCGTACCGGGCAGAAAGCTCAGTCCTCCTATCGATTTCCAGTATTCGCTCAGTGCCAGTTGCTTGTTGTAAGTAGGAGAGTTGGTCATAACCTTGTATTCCTTACTGTGATATACCGTGAGTTTCCCACCGATATATTCAAAAATGGCACAGTCACCTGTAGCATCCGAAATAGATAAATGTAAAGTAGCCAACCGGGAACCGTCTGGCATCATATCCGAAACGACCTGAAAGGTATCTTCGTCAATGTATGCTACGGCTTCTTCTACGGTGGCAAAATTGTCCAGCATATATTGCACCCAGGCTGTAATGGCAAGTCCCGGTTTATTCTTATCTCTTACGGGGTATTCGGTTTCGGGCAACCAAAGCAGATTGGCGACCAATCCTTTCTCATTCATACCGTCCGTACTGGCGATCTCGAAAGCGGAAGTCACTACGCTACCGTATCTGGAAGTCCATTCCAGCGAGTTCTCTCCGGTTTCTCCGTTCCGTTTCATCCCTCTGGGAAACACCCAAAGGTTGCTGTGCATATCTGTTTTCCAGTCCATAGAACGACCGGTTGCTACCATACCATTGCTTCCTGAATAAACGACTCTCGTACACATAATTTCGATTTTTAGTTATAGGTTTATTATTGGTTATTCATCTGTGAGATGCAACCTGTTCGGAATTCTGTCACAGAACTATCAGTCACGATAGTGACAAGTTAACAAGAATATGCCCTTAAAGTTCAGCGTTTGTATTGATAGTGCGAGATTGCTGAGCCGGTTTTTCAAGATATACTTTCGGGAAATTGTTTATCAGGTGAATTTTTATACCTTTGCAAGATACTGATGAAAGGTTCAAAGTTTTAAAATATGGAGATAAAAAAAGTAATTTCGGATAAAAAAGAGTTCTTGGAACTGTTGCTTTTGGCTGATGAACAGGAGAGTATGATCGACCGCTATCTGGAACGTGGCGATATGTTTGTCTTGTATGATAACGGATTGAAAGCGTGCTGTGTCGTAACCCGTGAAGGGGAAGGAATTTATGAAATCAAGAACATAGCTACGATCTCTTTTTTCCAGCGGCAGGGATATGGAAAACGCTTGATTCAATTTTTATTTGATCATTATCGGGGGAAATGCTCAGAATTGCTGGTCGGTACAGGCGATGTACCTTCTACGCTTTCTTTCTACGAACATTGTGGCTTCACCATTTCCCATCGGCTAAAGAATTTCTTTACCGACAATTACGACCATCCTATGTACGAAGACGGCAAGCAACTGGTGGATATGGTATATCTGAAAAAGACATTTTAGTATTTGCTTTGTGATGGAGATGGATATAAACCGGTTGGTGAAAGAGTATGGAAGCTATCAAAAGAGATTTAGGTTATCCGATTGTGTGGATGAAATAATAGAACTGTATGTTTATATTATCAATAGAAGAGCCCGTAATATTGATAGTTTCTTCATCTGAAAAGAGAGGTCTATTATTCTTACATTTATTATTTCCGTTGTTAATAAACGCAGTTTCAGTTTCTAATAAACTTTTTGCACGTTTATTAGAAACGGTATTCGAGTTTATTAAAAACTATTTTTTGAGTTTTGGAAGAAAATATAAAATGAATTAAGCGAAAATATAAACAAAATGGGGCAATAATCATCCGACTATTGCCCCATATCATGGTTGCTCTGATATAAAGAGATATCAGTTTATGTGTGTGTTATGTATCTATTTTTTTAATAAAACTCATTCTTTTTTAGTTTTCTTTCCTCAAAGATACAACATTAAAAGCCGTTTGTCAAGTGTTTCATAAGAAAAGCGGGTTATTCACCAAATAGCTCTGATTTTATTTATAAATCATATACGGTTACAGCTATTTCTTTGGTGATAAGCTCTTCTTTTATGATTTGCTCCATAAGTTCCCACTTGCCACCTGCCAGTCCACAGCCAATACGGGGCATATGTACACTTGCCTTGTGGTCAATTGCAAACAGGGCTACCTCCTTCAAACATTGCCGAACAGCGTCATAACGGATGGGAGGGAGTCCTTTACTGTCTTTATAAATGCCATGTTGTCCTATCATATTGGCGACATATAACTCATTTTCAACATTTACAAACTGTACAGCTCCCAAAGTAAATTCTTCCTGTGATTTGTACCACTGGCGATAGGCTTCTTCCGGCATTTTCCATTTTTTAGCCAGTACAAACCCTTTTCCCCATCCTCCGATATCGTTGCAAATATGAGTAATCACTTTGACACCTGAACCAATCGGTGCTGTGGCATCTCCTTTTATATATAGTATTTCCATCGTTTTATCTTTTTAATCAAAGCAAAGATAGAAAAAAACAGAGATATGGTGAATAATAATGGAAAGTTCTTCTTTGAATGAATATAAAAATGA
>OHQL01000144.1_pt1 | contig 47586 bp, 66 predicted proteins | sample 1578151 | NCBI WGS metagenome assembly OHQL01 (sample SAMEA3879519, study PRJEB24766) | human gut metagenome | biome: human-associated habitat; feature: feces | place: USA | collected 1985/1987 | reverse complement strand
GTGTAACCGTTTGCGTAGAGCCACCAAACTTTTTCATCATTTTTTACAGCTTCTGTAAGCTGACTGACTGTCATAGGAGTCATTCCGATACGTTTAAATACAAGATCAGTAAGAAGAACAGTTTCAACAACCAACCAGTCATTTTTCAAAAACTTATAATTTTCTCCTACTGTTCCATCAACAACCGTAGTTATATACTCCCGTTTGGTGGTTTCACTCTTACACTTTATCAGTCCAATCTGCCGGCGAATACTTCCCTGATAAAGGAGATACGCACACGGAGCTTTAGATTTTGAATCGATAATACCCCAGTACGGTTTGCTTTTTTCTATATATTCCTTATATTCAGGACTAACAAAATCATAGATATCTATATCTTCTCGTTCTTCGTCTGATGCATTTTTGATAGCTTCGTCGTACTGAGAAAGCTGATTACTTATTTTATTAGCAAGATTAAAATCCATGTTTTGAGCACGGGCGTACATTTTAAACGCTGCTTTCTTTTTTAGTGTTCCAAAAGCAATCATAGGATACGCATGGTCTCTACCTAGAATTTCGGTTTGGGCTTCTTCAAAGGGTTCTTGAGCTGCGACATTCATATCAATATCGGGTAATGAATTTGTCTCAAGAATACGTGCCTTAGAAATAAAACGCTCTGGATATAATTTAATAGGAGCTTTGAAGCGATCCACTTTACTGAATCCACAAAGAGTATTCGTAAAATAACCCACCGCAGATCCACGTCCTGTTGCTGTAATAATTCCTCCTTTTTCAAGCCCACGTTTCACGATTGAGTAATCCAATAATGGATAATCAACCATTCCTGTTTCTTTATAAGTATCAACCTCTATTTTGACACCTTTATAATATTTATCATATTCTTCAGGAGGCATCCCTTTAGTGTATTCTCTAAAAAGTTTTGTAATCAAATGTCCATAAATCGCATTTTTTTCTTTTTGTGTTTTGTCTGGATATAACGTGGGAAGTTTACGATTCTTTTTAAAAACCTCGCTATCATAATCTTCAAACGTTAGCAAAATATTTGAGTTGTTCATTGCTTGAAAAATTTCTTCTTCATTCCAAATCCCTTGATTCATAAATCTATCAAAAGCTGTTTTTTCGTCTGGATAGTCCATATACCATCCATCCTCATCTTCGTAGTGAATTGCTTTTGATTTCAGATATTCATCTCTATCTTGGGTTTGTTCAGGATAAATATAGTGACTATCAAGACCTGCAATTAATTTGATTTTGTACTGAGTGGCCAGCTTTTTAATTCTTTTATTTAGTTCGATTTGTTTTTTCGTATTATGATTTTGAATTTCCAACATGAAGTTTTCGCCAAAAAATTCGTGTAATTGTTTGACAAAACATTCAATATCGTCGTATTTCCAAAATGCAACACATGCAGAAGTAATAAAAACATTTTGAGGAGTCAATTTGAAAATTAACTCCGGATCAACACGAGGCTTATAGTAATAACCATCTTCATTTGCAGTCGATAGCATATCATTGATTTCTTGCCGTCCTTCTTCGTTTTTGGCTAAAATTATGATATGCCCATTGGTTTTGTCCGTAGAATGTCTGTCTTTAACCCAATATGCTTCAGTTCCAAAAATAAACTTCAGACCATATTTTTGTGCCATTTCATAATACTCATGATATTTTCCTTGCCACCCATGTTCGACACTACAAATTGTCTTCTGTCCTAATTCAACGGCTCGTTTTGCGTAACTTTCTGCTGAAACAACACTATCAGGAGTAAACACATTAGAGCCATAAGAATGTTTGTGGTAGTTTTCCATATATGCTCCTTCACATTGCATCAATCGTTGTTTTAGTTGTAATTCGTCATCCAGAATTCAGCCACATTGCATACTCCTTAGCTTATCTCAGATTTTTATTCTCCAATTCCTTAAAACAACTCATCTAAACCGCATTTTTTCGACTTGTTAAATCCACCTGTCAAATCCATGACCTCTTTTAGATAGGGGCAATTCTTTCTATGACCACATAGATTTGTGCAAAAGAAATCGGCCTGCCCGTATTTATCAGTAACAGGCTTGTGTGGCCAATTCCTTGTCTGCTGCATTTCTTCAAACTGGTCTGCTGTTTCATTGATAAAATCCAGACACTCTTGCCGCTTTTCATCGGTGATGTCATATGGGCGAACATAAGTTTTAACATCAAACTGGCTTGATATCTCATCAGGCAGGTCTTTAATATCGTTCGTAATCAAAAACCGCTCGATAACGTCGTCTATCTGGTCTTCCGAATAGCCAGCATCGTACATTTTAGCTCTAGCAACCGCCTTAATTGTCATTGCCAATTTGCATCGGTCACACACTTTTGAAATCAGTTGCATCTCTTTATCTGTCTTTCGACGTTTTGCCATGTACGATACTTTGACATATTTAAGCATTATCCAAGCCGCCCCTCGGACCTTAATCCCTGCTTGTTCCAACGCCATTGCATATGCCACAAGCTGTCTCCCATAATGAAGCAAATCTTTTTCCTGGAATTGGCTCGATGTCTTTAGGTCAAGCACTTGAACAGAACCGTCATCCAAAACTCGAATCAGGTCAGCATAGCCCTGCAAGTATCGCATCTCGTTGATTTTTAAAATCAGCAATTTTTCGACCTCAAACTTTCCCTTTGGACTAGTGTAGTCGCGGCCGAGACATGTAATCATATTCGCCACCCATCGATCACGAATCCCCGTTCCACCATCTCTGGTCTTAGGAAAGTTAATTCCAAGCATATCGAGTTCGTCCAACCCTTTCTCCAAGGTGGGCTTAATGTCGGACAACTCCGCTTTCCCCTCGATAATATCTTCAAGCACATCATGCGTTATTCCGCCAAGATAACTATAAACGTTTTGTACCTGCGGACTTTTCTGAATATATGTAAGATACGAACCGTAAGGGCAATCATGAATTGTGCTCAATTTAGAATAGCTATAAACGCTTGCGCCTTTGTCATACAGCGCCTGGAGCCTTGGGTCTATTTCTCGCTTTGCCACCCGTACACCTCTTTCTTAGTTTATCCACTTCACATATTTGGTTAATCCTTCTTTATACGCTTCTACTCCCAGGTCGGCAATGTTCATCTTTGAATATTCCGGCACAACCTCTGCTTCGGTCCACACATATCCCACTTTTATTTTTAAAATCGAATTATCCACAATCAACTTTTTGCACTCCTCAATAAGATGCTCTTCTTCAAGTCCTTCATCGTAAGCCAAAATAACTCTCTGCGGATGAAGGTTTTTAATGTAGCGCGCCTGTGTCTCCGAAATATGACAACCACAGGTAGCCAACGCCACATGACTACCAAAACTATCACATTGCTGAACCGCTTTCTCAGATTCAAACAACACTACCGTCCCCGTCTCTTGGATTCTTTTATAGTTCTCCATGTACCCAAAAAGAGTTTTGCTTCTGGAACACGCAATCAATGGATGCCAACGCTCGTTTTTGGGGCAATCGTAATTCGCTCGCCCCATGATTCCAACAAGCTCGCCCGACAAAGATCGCTCAGGAATCGTTATTCGATTGGTCTCAATATCATAGCCGATCCCAAATTTCTCTTGTGTTTCCACACTGATTCCGTCTTGAATAAAGCGATAGCTGTATTTCCCGGCGAATGGAACCAAAGCATCTTCGGGATAGGTTTGTAGAGTCATGTCTTCTTCTGGAGAGTCGGCCATTAGTTTCAAGAAAAATCCCCCAAATGGCCAATGCGTTTTAATCTTTAGCAGTTCGGCGGGAATCCCCGCTTTTTCAGCTGCAAATTTCAACGAGTCGGGAAAGGAGCACTTCTTGACGCTCATAATCAAGCTGAACAGGTTCCCTTTGTGATTGGTAGAAAAGACGAAATATCGAAGTGTTCCTACATCCAACATACAGCTACTGGGATTTCGGTTTTCATCACGAGCGAACCGAAGAGTATTTTTTTGAGGATTGAATTTAATGTTCTCAAAGCCAAGAGCCTCCAGCACCTGGATGATTTTATCAGGCTGATTTTCAAGATTTGATTGTAAAACAGCTACGTCCATTCAATGCTAGAACCTCCTCTCTGATTTAATTATGTAATTTGAACCGCTTTTTTGTCACTGCGATTGGGAACTCCTCAATCTCGCTCGCCCATCTTGCCGTTCCTTTACCATAGGCGGTCTCCCACACCAGAGGAAATCCGCCGATGCCATCAAATAGACTTCCCAGTGTTGGGTCTTCTCTCATGTAAGGTCGAAGTCGATTTACAATCCACCACCACTGTGGCAAAGCAATGCTGTTCCCTAATGCTTTGTATCTGGGAGTATCCGTTAACTTGTGCTTTTTACCCTTGCTGTCTACCCAGTCTCCAATGTCCGTCCACCCGTCCGGGTAGCCCTGCAACCGCTCACATTCAACAGGTGTCAGACGGCGAACAATCCAGTGGATAGCTTTCTCTGCAATCAGACACTCGCTGCCATTGCCGATGTTTTCGGCTTTCGCTTTCAAGGTTGAGCATTTTTCGCTTTCTTTGTTGCTGCTGAAAGGCCGTTCGTCGAAGGTCTGGCGCTCGATTGCAATAGCCGTGTAGTCCGTGATTCTGTTTTCATGGTCTCCTGTAATGGTCGGCACGATTTTTCCGTCACCGTTCCCCCTTGCGTCAAAGATAATAGGCTGGTGTCCATGCTCCTGTGCTCTCAATGTTTCAGTCATATCGCAGCTCATATCCATCACGCTGCCGCCCTGGTCGTTAAGCACAGGAATCGGCTGAAACAACGTCTGGTCTTGCAGTGTAGAAAGCGTTGCGCTTTTTTCGGTTTGTATCAGTGCGCCTTTACCGCCGCCTTCGCAGCCGCTACGGATTTTCAGGAGGTACGATTCACCCCTCTTATTACGTCCAGAAGTGCTTGCCCGAGAATGTCCGGTAGCTTCTTGCCACGTCGGGATGCACGGATCAGGATGCCCCGGCACGCTTTCGCGCTCAAATAATATTTCTCCGGCACATCCACCTGCGAAATCCACGACAAGAGCAATTCTCTTTCGGCGTTGGGGCACTCCCCAATATTGAGCATCGAGCTGTCGCCAAGCCAAGCTCCATCCGTTCCCGGCGATTGCGCCAGCTTTGCTCCATCTGCCCCCCCCGGAGGTCTAGGAATTGAAGCGTCTGGTTCTTCCACGCGGGCAAGTTCTTCCAGCACGGCTCTGAAATCTTCTCCTTTGTTGCTGCTGAAAGCTCCGGGCACGTTTTCCCAAATGGCGAAAGTTGGATATCTTCCATCTGTTCCTCCCCTCATTTCTTTGATGATGCGGACGGCCTCCATGAAAAGCCCTGACCGCTCCCCTTGAAGTCCTGCACGACGACCAGCGATAGATAAATCTTGACATGGACTGCCAAATGTAATGCAATCCACAGGTTCTATTTGGTCACCGTGAATTTTTGTGATATCTCCTAAATGTTTCATATTATTTTTCTCTATCTCATGATTGTTATTTAAGCACTTGGATTTTCTATTATCCTCTCCGATCTCTTGCCCCATGGTCGTTCACAATGGTGCAGAACCCTATTTCAATCCAGCGGTTCCAAGCTCCATCCCATTGATAAAGCAAAGTTTGACCATCTTCGTCAGAACGGGTTTTATTCAAAAACAAAACCATGTACTTCTTATCTTTATCCATAATGAACGGTTCTTTGATTTTTGGATTGTCTCTGTTTCTGCGATATGGGTTACAATCATACTTCTCACCCGTGTATTCATCGGCCCAGACGACACGGCAAAACACAGCTTGGCTTACCACCTCTTTGATCTGTTTCGAGTTCGACAAACAGGTTGCATCGAGCCAACGCTGATTCGTAGTGTGCAAAGCAAGCTGGAATGTGCAAATCATGGCGACTTGTTCTTTCGATACTGTATTAAAAATGCGTCGGCTATTCATAAGTAGTGACTGCCACATATTATCATCAACGCCGTCGTCTGATTTCATTGTGTCCCATATAATTGCCTTAGTGCCAGAGCGAGCCAATCGCTTTATATATTGGATTGTCTTGGATACATCGTTCTCAAACATTTTCACAAAGCGAATGTTGGAATACTTTTCCTTTGTAACGGCTGCCGCCTTACGAAGCATCTCAATTTCTTCTTCATTAAAATGTCCAAGGCTAAGTTTTTTCCGTGTGATTTTCCAGTAGTTGAATTCTTTTGTGAGAATATGGACTAGCAACATATTCTTATATGCTTTGCTTTGCATTTCGTTTGAAATAATCGCAACGTTTATTCCACTCTCTGCAAAAGGAAGGACCATGTTCTCAAAAATAAAAGAGGTGTTATGTGTCACGATATAATCACCACAGATATAGGTGTGCCCTGGACTTTCAACCGAAATACACTGCATCTCAACTGGATTGGGGAGCTTTTCAATACTTGCAATTTTCAAATACTCATACGAGTGAACCCTCTGCAAAACATTTCGATTTTCAAAACGCTCTGTATGTTTCTTTGATGAAAGCAGCTCGGAAGATTTTGCGTAAATATCAACTTGATAGATATTGTTTTGGTCGATTCGTTTGTTTTTAAGCAACGAACATCTAAATCCTAACGACCAAACCAGCTCTCTCACGTCTTTCGCAAGTTGTTCGCTTACAGTCGAAAAAGATACTGCGCCTTTTTCATTTACAGAACCATCAGCGTCAATCAAACCTTGCAATAAGGCAAAACGATCTTCTTTTTTTGCCTTCAAATATATTTCGGGAATAAATTCATCTTGGCCATTACAATTTAATCCAAGCTCCCGAATTCTTCGTCCGAGTTCATTTTCTACTTTTTCAACGCTGTTTTTCTCAGTATTTGTAAGAGTAATTGAATGGTGTTTTAGACATCCATCGCCAATAAGTGCTCCAAGTGCATACGGAGGAATTGGAAGTTCTTCTTCGTTATTAAATCGCTCTATCGGTTTGGCAACTGGAATTGCTAAATTAAATGTTCCAGTACCATCGTTAACTTTAAACTTATATTTAGTCATCATATCGTGCAACGTTTCTACACGCCAATAACTTTTTGATGTTCCGTCTCGTCTAATGTCAGCAAACGTTTTAAATTTCCAAAGATGTTCACTGTCGCAATCAACATAAGACCCATCCTCGAAAGTTACTCGATAACCCTCTCGTAATCCTTGAGGGAAAACACCAGTCACAGGATAAGGTCTCCCATCTTCACTAATGACCATATCTCCAACATGGATATCTTTCATTGGAACAAAACCATTGTAGGTTAGAACTGGCGTATTAATGTCAATCGCCTTTCCGGTTCCGCTGTGTCCGGCGAACAAATACATATCTCCCACTGGCGCACCAAGCGTCAAATAATTTAACAGCGGCGCTCCCGCTGCATAACTAAGACCTTGATCCAGACCGGCATTGCAATCCTGAATATATTTCTCATCAACAACCAGATCCTCAATCTTCGAATCGTGTCCAGTTGATAACGCCACGCTATTATTGAGTAGTTCAAATGCGTTATAAACATCTTCATTGGTGGCATGTTCGAATCGCCCTGGGTCGCTCAGCATCTCTTCCCATCTCGTGGCCAGAATCTTTAGCGTATTCATTTTCTTGATTTGGTCATAGAATCCATTTGTGTTCTCAGGGTCAACAAGGTTCATCATACTGCGACACGTTTTCCAACCGTTCAATTCAACATAAATGTCTCGAAGAGTAGGCTTATCGCTTAAATATGTATCCACCGTAATGTTGTCAATGTTCTGAAAGCCCTGCTGATAGATTGCTCGCCCAATCTTGAAGTAGAATACCGCTTCATCACAATTCAACGTCTTATCATTTCCCACGTTCACATCTTTAAAATCATCAAAACGCTGCGGGTCTTTCCAAAGACAAAAAACAAAGCTTGCCTCGATCTGCGTCCGATTCTCTTCGATTTTCGCAATCGTCTTGTTTAAATCCATAAATCGTCGCCCCCTAGCAAGCTGCTTACATCACGACTCTTTTGTACGACACCAACATTCTCCAGGTCAACCATCGTATCAAAGTCATTTTTATTTTTAAGTTTATATTCTTCTCGGTATCTCAGTTCATTCCGCCGTTTTTCTCTCCGATAAACTTCAGCGATTCTATTCCGAATAATCGCCATCATATAACTAGCTTTTGCAGAATCGCCATCAAAGACTTTTGTTTTGAAGGCCCATTCAATATCTGAGTGACAGTCATCAAAGGTCTCTTGAATGATTTCATCGGAATAAAAATCAAGTTCCTTGAGCCGCCTAAAGACGACTGTTGGCATTGGTTGCCCCCCTGGAACATACCCAATCAAATCCGCAATCGTGTCACATAATTTTTTGTAAGACTCTGCTGTGCGACCAGGTTTCTCATACCGCGGGACAGCGGGTTTAGAATGAGCCTTCCTTCGCCCCTCCATCCATGATTCATAAATTTCCTCTGACTTAAAATAGCGACCGTTCGGAGCCTTAAAGAACTCCGTATTAGTCCCTATCTGTCCAGTCGCCATACACTTTACTTTTCGGCTTTTGCTACTCATTGTTTACCTCAAAAGTGCCCACCATCCCGCCCCAGGTTAATTAGAAATCAATCAACCTGTTCACAATTGAAGTTAAGTCAACAGAGAATAAACTTCCTTCATCACGCCAATCGGAAAATCAGGGTCGCTGAACTTCTTACCTACCGCTGCGTTAATCTCCCGAATCTTATCCTTGACTGCATCAGGCGCATCTGCAAAGTTACGCTGAATTACCTCAAGCCATTCTACACGGTGAACCTCATCGGATTCGGCCTGTGCAGCGGCAGCATACTGCTTTGCGCGTTCTGCCTGAACTGCTTCGGCGCTCTGCTGTACAGAGGGCTGCTTTTTAATGGCATCCTCATAAGAGCCACCGCCCCTATTGTACTCAGACTTAATCGCGTCGATCAGAGCCGAGATAAATTCATCTGCGTCCAGCGGAATTCTGTCAACGATATTGGCGAACCGACTCTTAGAATCAACTGAGAAGTTGTCATCACGGAAACAAATCACACGACGCTCAGCCTTAACCTTGCCGATGATTTCATCTTTCTGAGAGACAACGTTTTTCCGGCCAGTCTTAACCCGGTCAATTTCACGATCAATATAGGCCACTGCAACCAAATCGACCTTATTCTTCAGAGCATTGAAATACCGCTTATCCATATTCGTGGACAACATTGAATAGGTAGCCAGGGTTACAGGGTCGGTAATCTCGCTTTTCTTGGTATGCCCAATGATGATTGGACTCACACCAACACGCTTCAATTCCCAAATACGGTCAGTCACAAGTTCAATAGCTTTGTCCGTGGGGCCATTGAAACCGCCATAAACAGCCTTGAAAGACTTAGTGCGCTTATCGGGGTTATCGCGATTCCAGATCCGAACAGTCTCGGTTTCGGCCATCTGCATCAGCTCGTCGATAGTGTCGATTACAATCGTTTTCACATCCTTATAATCAGTGAAGCGATTCTCAATAATATCCATCGTCACTTCGTCAAAATGTGCCCAATCCCAAACTGCTTCCTGCACGATGCCCTGAATGGTGGCCTGGTCTGCTTCTTTGCCGCAGGTAAGAAAGATATACCCGTCCTCACCCACCAGTTTCTCGCAGACATTTTTAATCAGAGTGGACTTGCCGATGCCACCCTCACCCATGATATAGATACTGTAATCCAACGGATTTAGGCTAATGTCGGTTTTCTTTCCAAATTTGCGAGCCATTATATTTCCCTCTTTCTTTTAATTAAAACAAGTCGCCCAGACCGACCGCGTCCTTTTCTTCGTGTGCTACACTATCATTAGACTTGCTGGTATTCTTCTCAACGTCTGCAAAGGATTCATCACGAGACGGAACATAGATGGCTTCCTCGAATTCCTTCGCGGTGTAGCCACTATCCACGCAACCATTGGCAAAGTCGCCAGTCAGGTCGGGAAGGAACAGTCGATACTCCTTAACACGCTCACCAAGCACCTGGCCACGCTTATAATCTTCCAGAGTCTTCAGACCAGCCTCAACATATTTACGCTGAAGCTCAGTCAGACAGCTCTCATCGAACTCCTTCTCTTCTGCCCCGTTAATAACAACCAGTTCCCATCCCATACGAACAGGAGTCTTAGACTTAACCATCAGCTCATGCATCTTCAGCTCGTACTGCGTTTTATGCATCGGATTCTCCATGTCATAAATAGCAGTATTGAACACCAGAGTCTGCGGCATCAGCTTAACGCCTTCCTCTGAACCCATCCACATCGGAACATAGGCGTTTAAATAAATCTTGCCATCCTCTTTAACATTGCTAGTATCGACACTATCCTTGTTATAATACAGCTCAAGATTCAGCTTGAAGCGGGGTTTTGCGTTAGCGTCTGCTGCATACACATTGCGGACCTGGAATTCATCAAAGAAGCGGTCCTTATAAGGGCGCTTTACAAAGCGGCCACTCACAACAATCTTGCCCTCATAAGACGGCAGAATGGTCTCCAGATACTCAATCATGTCCCACTGAGTAATGAATTCTTTCCGCTCATTCAGGTCCACAACATAGCGGTTGCCAGGGCGTACAGTCTTGATAACGTCCTCATCGAGACGATCATTCCAATCGATTTCAATCGGCTCGTTGTCGTTATTCCGAGTCTTGATCACAGAATTCTTAAATTCTTTAGCAGTTACAAAAACGCAGTTAGCGCCATTCTTGATTCCCAAATTCATAGAAATCATGTCGCTATTCTTATGTTCACGTTTAACCAAAGGGGACCGCTTAGGAATCATAATCTCGCCGCAAAAATTAAATTTGTTAGTATAGTTAGCCATTTAAACCCTCCCTATGTAATCGTTATTGATAGTCTGCTTCTTCTGTTCTACGAACTTCCCAATTAGGAAGGCCAAGGTCCTTGATGGCTGGTTCGTGTTTGCACTCAGCCATAAACCGATCGGTTAGCTTGTCAGCACACTTCGAGCACAGCGAAAAAGTCATCGTATCGCCGTCTCTCTTGCTCCCATAAAGAAACTTCACATTGATATTGCCGAAGTTTTCTTCATCAAAACTGTTAAGCGTTTCGCCACAATAGTTGCAAAGCATTTTTTATCTCCTTAATTTACAGTTTGATTTACTACTTTACAACATAAGGGGACTCTTTGTTGTGAATCATAGTTTCCTCTCTCCTTTTTTGTTTTTATTACACAAGCCTTACGATGTCATTGTAAAGCATAGTATAACCATCCTCATACTTGTTCCCATGGAAGTGCCCAAAATACCAGTGGGGTTTTTCACCTTTAGGGAATAATTCATATAATCTGTCCAGAAAGGTTTCCGTTTTATTGTCCACCTTGGACTGATCGACATCCTTTAAGAAGAGTTCAGTTGGAACGAATCTTGTAGGGCACGAATGGGAAAACACCACGTCATATCGTTCATGCGGATTTTGGATAGTAGTGGTGACTAAATCTAAAATCATAGTCTGTTCTTCAACGCTAAGTTGTTCGTCCTCAAACCAGGGCCATCCATTTTCAAGTCGATAATATTTATCAATCGAATATGCGCCGCCAACCACTAATGCGTTAAAGGTTTTCCCATCTTCTAACATCACCTGATAAGAGAAACCATCGCAAGCAAAGAATTGATTGGGGTATCGTGCGTCCCATCTTGCCACCCCTGAAATTATCGGTGAACCCGCTGCCTGCACACTAACCGATTCATACCCTTTAACGTGTTCGGGTCGAATCTCATGATTCCCTCGAATACAAAACAAATTAATCGGGAGTTTTGTCAGCCTTTTCTTCACAATGTCGTCACTTTTGTCTCCAAAGAAGTTAACCCCAACGTCACCTAGGCAAACAATCCAGTCATTTAACGTTGTCCGATTCTTATAGCAAAAACTTTTAAGACGATTGAAATCTCTATGTAGATCTCCTGTGATATAAACGGCCATCAAATACTCTCCTCTCTCCTTTGTATTAAATGTCAACTTATGTGTTTCAAGGCTGGCGGAATCGAACCGCCCAACACCAATGCCTTGTCATATGGCGATGCCCGACATGAGCCAGACACCGCCTTTAATTTAATTCTTAAAAATCCGCTTACCTGCGATTACACCGAAAATAAAACCAATCGCCGCCGCTACTAAAGCAATCATGACTACATCTACCAATCCAATCCAAATCATTCCCGCACCTTACCCTTCGATGCGCAAGAACTTGATGTCGGTGGACTGATAAACAGTCGCATCGGAACTAAGCTTGTCAGCGTCCTTGTCAGCCTGATACTTGTCGTTACCAGAACCCGTTACGATTAGCCGACTGCGATCAATGCCCTGAGAAATCAAGTAGTTGGCCACAGTCTGAGCACGATTAACGCTTAACGTCTTGCCAAATTCGGTTTGATTGCTTGTGTTGATATTGCCATTAACCATAATCATCGTCCCGTCAAGAGTCTTTGCAATATCAACAAATTCATTGAGGGTTGAAGCCGCCTCACCCTGATTAACGAATACAGCAGAATCAGGAACAAAGATGACATTTGCTGTTTTATTCAGCATCGAAGCGTAGTCCTTGTTCTCGACCTTTTGAGTCATAGCCGCCCGCTCTTCGTCGCTAATGTCCACATTGGTAGTGGCACTTGCCGCAGAGGTTGACTTGAAATGGTCCTTCAAATTATCAATGTAGGTGGTATCGAACAGCACGTTGCTCAAGTTCGCATTGACATCCTCGCCCAGGTCTGTCCAGATATTACACATCTGCTCATAAATCATGGGTGCGGTTTCATTTAGAATAGCGTGATTGTCCTTCCAACTCGCCATTTTTGCATTAGCAAACGATGCGGAGATTTCTTCATCGCTCGAAGTAGAGTACATCGGGAAAACGTCACGAATTGCATCATAATTCAGCGGTACGTTGTAACACATCAGAACGCCCTGGATGAACTTCTGTACAGCATCCTTGTGGGACTCTGCCCATTTTGCATCAAATACAATGCCATCCATAATCAACGTACTGGAAGACTTGGTGTCAAACACAACAGTGCTGTTAGTGTAGGTCTTTGCCTGAGTAAGATACGGTTCCCAAGTTGCTGCCACATCAATCTGCCCGGCGAAAAACGCCTTTGCACAATCATCGGGAGTGTTAAACATAATTAGATTGCTCAGAATCTTGTCCTTGTCAGCATCAGACAAATCAGAATTGTTTACAAACCATGCAACCAGAGTTTCTGCCTCAGAGAATTCAGGAACACCAATCTTGGCATCCACCCAACTGTTAATGTCTGAATAACTCACTGATGCGATAATGCCATCGCCGCCATAGCTATAATTGGTAAACACAGGCATTACTGCATCAAAGTTGGCATCCTTAAATTTGCTTGAAAGGAAAGCGACTCGGTTCGTGGTATACCCCGCCGCCTGCAAATCGCCAGCAATCAAAGCATTACTAGACTCAGTGGCATCGTTAATAACATGGATGTTTACATTTAATCCCAACGAATCAAATACAGAACCAGGCTGAGTTTCCAGGCCACCATTACACCCAATGATGGAGAACCAACCAGCCCATTCATCGAGAGACAAGTGAATCGTATCGTCACCACTCCCCTTGTCAGTGGACGGATCCACTGCCGAAGATGCCGGCTTTGTATTGGATTTCTTATTGCCGACCTTCAAAACCCCGCTCTTGATGCCAAACACGATGCCAGCTGTCAAGACGACCACGAGCAAGCCACCAATCACCATTCGACCAGCCTTTGTCAGCTTAAACTTAGACATTAAACTTCTCCTTTATTTCTGATTTTTATTCGACAACTGCTTAGAGATACTATCAAGATACGCCTCGACAGCATAGTCAGCAGTTTTGGCATCAGCCTTATCCTGTCTGCCTCGACGACTGGAATCATAAACGACCTTAGCACCAGCGGCTCTCTCGCGACTGTCCTGCAAACCCTCACGCGTGGCACTAAGCATTTTATCGGTTCCCGTTGCCGCTTTGAGATCCTCCATTTGTGAATAGGCATCAGAGATTTCGTTGTTGATTACCATCTCTGCAACAGCGTTCTTGCTTTCACGTTTCAATTTATCCAGATCTCGCTCTAGCTTATTAACAATCAGCTGCGCATCATCTACCAAAGGTTTCAGCTTTTCGGCCTGTTCCTTGTAGTTATTCATTTCATCCTTCTCGTCCTGAAGGTTCCGGGCATAAATCACGGCAGAATTTCGGTCGCCATTTTGCATAGCGGTGCGAGCTTTTGCGTCATACTCTTCAGCCTTTTTCTGATGCTCTTTATAGTTATCTTCAGCACGCTTCTTTCTGCCAGCCAAGGTAAGCAGTGTAGTGTTTGCCTGCCCATATTTTTCTTGCATCTCATCGATTTTCTGAGCATAGATGGCGCGCGCCCCATCGGGGGTTTTAGCCACGTCCTGTACAAAGATGTGCAAAAATCCACTTACCAGCGCCATGAGTTTTTGACGGAAAGATGGGAACAACACAATGGAACCAACAAACATCACAGCCAAACAAAGAAAGGCGAACTCATAAATCGTAAGCGAAAACATCACTCTTGACCCTCCTCAATGAACGTTAAAGTGTAGTCAATAGACCGCACAGCTTCATCCACGGCCATCTTATTCGTCTCTACTGCCGACATAATGTCATTGTTGCGAACAGACATTTGTTCAATCTCAAGCTTGAGTTCTTCGATCTTATTGACGTTTGATTCCAGCTCTCCCTGAAGTGCTTCTTCTTTGTCATGATTCAGACGTTGGAGCAAAGTCTTGCGAAATTCCGCATCTTTTTTAATCTGTTCCACATCATACCCCAACGTATTCATCAGGTTTTTCAGCGTGGCCTTCTTTGTTTTCTGGGGCATTTCATAGGGCAGCGAATCAAGCATGTCTTGAATTGTGTAAATCGTTACGGCGGAAATCTGTTCGGCCGTGGACTTCGCTTCTTCAAAGACCGCTTCAATGTCAATCTTGTCGTCGTTGACCTGAATAGCGGGCAAATCTGAAGTCGGTGATTCAAATTCGGCATCCTCAATCCGATCCTCGATATCAGAATCAAATGCGGCACTGTCGATGGTGTCAACACTTGATTCCACTAGACCAAGCTTTTCAAAAATACTCTTTCCCATGTTTAACTCCTTTGTATTAAAATTCAAGAAAACTTCCATTTGAAAATTTTCTTTATACCTTGTTTGGTCAGCCAGTCAAATATCACACTAAACAGAACTATCGCCATTATTCCGACGAATACCATGACCGTTTTGCCGCGAGCCGAGGATGTGTAAATCAAATACCCAACGCCATACTTTGCATTGACTGTTTCTGCGACCGAAATATATGTCCATCCAATCGCATACATTGTCACAAAAGACTGAGCAATAGTGGGAGCAGCTATTGGGAGAATAATATTCTTCATTAAAGCAACCTTGCCTGCCCCGTCAATGTTTGCTGCTTCTACAACTTCTGAATTCACATCATTCAGGGCGGCTAAAACGCTGGGCAACATAAACGAAAAACTTGCAACAAATAAAAATGCTATCTTCATTCCTTCGTCTATCCCGAACCATAGCGTCAGAAGCGGGTAAAAGGCGGTAATGGGGATGAAGCGCATTGCTTGTACCAACGGATAAAATAACTCTTGCACTGCCGGAAGGAGTCGCATCGAACATCCAATAACAAGTGCGGCAACAGCACTTAGACATGCCGCTATTGTTATTCTGATCAAAGAATAAGAAAAAGCTCTGAGCATATCTCCATTCCAAATCATCCCAACAAACGTTTGAACGACCTCATCTGGAGGTGGAATAAAGATTGGGGAAGTCACAGCCGCCCCAACACTCCAAGCAAGCCACAGTACAATCAAAAGAAACAATCGTTTCACCGTTGCATCACCCCTATTATTCAATTTTAATTTTTAATGGAGACCCGTATGGGAGTTGAACCCATGTTGCAGCCGTGAAAAGGCTGTGTCTTAACCGCTTGACTAACGGGCCATATGGCGCGGCGAATCCGATTCGAACGGATGGAGGTGTTACCCTCAGAGGTTTTCAAGACCTCCGCATTAGGCCAACTATGCTACCGCCGCACAATTCCCCACGACATTTAGTCATGGGGTCATAAATCAAAAGACCAGACTTATCTTTCGGGTCCTATGCCAATGAGAGACTTCCGGAGTTCGGCTTCTCCCTCTCGAAGAGTTTTTTGAATCTCCCTCTTGACCCTGTCGTCAAAGGAACATTCGAGCCATTTCTTTTTGAACCTCATAACGTCATTCATGTAACTCGGTTGATCCGTATCTCCAGACGCATACCAATCATAAGAATGAAGCAAACCAAAGACATCCATTACAAGTTCAGATAATTCCTTGTCCTCCAGGGGGTTCTTATTTCGAGCCATCATAACTCTTCGCTCATAGGTTTTACTGTGGAAATCGAATTCCCAGCCAAAAATCTCATGATACAGTTCGTCGTTTTTATAATCCCAATGTCCGCCGCTCATTTCTGCCCCACCTTTATTTTGCTTTCCAAGCCAATAAGCTTGTTGCCACTTTCGCCGTACTCGTCTTGCTGTGATGGTTCCCACCAGATTTCATTCTCAGGGACCTTCTTATCAAGAATCGGGGCGTAACACATCCAATCAAAACTGATACGTGCCTTTGCTCTGCGCGGCAATAAGTTTTTCAAACGATTGTCTTGCTTATAATTCCCACACATCGTCTCAAGGATCGAATCATATGTCTGCGGATTGATACGCATTTGTTCAACAGAATGAATTTGCGTCGTTATGTACGGCGCAAGCCCAACTGCCTTGTAAAAATCATCGCTTGAAATGCATTTTGTATAGGACCGAGCTTCAAACTTTAGAACGTTCAAGTCTGCATCCTCCCCTCTTTGTTTTTTCTTGGCAGGCCCACTCTGAATTGAACAGAGAAGAACGGTTTTAGAGACCGTCGTTTTACCCTTAAACTATGGACCCATATGATTGCTGTTTTTAAGGTGGATAAATCCTCTCGCACAGCTGCGGACGAAATGCGGATCTTGCATCGGCAGGGCGGGCAGCTATCCAAACTTACTCACTAAACCCCTGTCGGCGGTGTGACCGCTCGCTAATTCTTCGTGCAAATAAAAGGAGAAACATGGAAAATGGAGGAAACCATGACTGAAAATTTGCACGCTGGTGACTCCGACCCGGTTTGAACGGGCGACCCTCTGATTAAAAGTCAGATGCTCTACCAACTGAGCTACGGAATCATATAAGAGGGCGAGGCGCACGCAACTATCCTCGCCCAGGGCGCTTGCCATTTATCAGCCGCATGGAAGCAACGGGGCGTATATAATCGACCCACAAACCATAACCTGCGGATTTTTAAATTCTTTAAACATTATGCGATAATCCGTAATCTTCTAACCACACGTTTACTCTTTTACCTTATAACCTTTAATCATTAACCTGTACCCTTTACTCTTTCCGGGTTTCCCATATATCCGTACATGTACGGTTGGGGAGTATTTAATCAAGCATCAAATCATCTAAATTGTTGATTAAATGTCAAATTCTTGATCAATCTTTTTAGAGAAAGATACTGCCTTTTGTTTATTTCAATTCGTAAAAGGCCGCTCTCTTTCTGAGCAAAATACGAACGATTACAGATTGTTGCTTTCGATAAACAGCTGCTCAAGCGTCCACATCTTAATAAGAGATTGTAATGGTCGTGGTGGCGTTTGAAGTTGACAGCACAGAATCGACTTCTGATTTAAACTTATCAATCTCCTCGGCCAGGCCATTCATAGTCTCTTTAATACCAATCCCATCAATCAGAACCATAGTTTCACGCTCAATATAGTCATTGCGCAGTTCGGTAACACTACCTGGATCCATGTTCTCCTTATTGGATGTGGTGTTAGCAATGTACCGATCAGCACGGTCACTCAACTGTGCGTTCTCTTTTTCAATGGCCTTAATAGCGGCAGAATACTCATTGCTCATGTGAAGATACAGTCGCTGCTTAAAATCAAGGCCATACTGATTCATATAGATTGCTTCGGCCACGGTATAAGACTTCCCTGCAATCTCAACAGTAGTCTTTGCATTGGACTCTGAAATTGCTCGCTTGATTGCATCATATCTTGCCATCAAGTCCTTGATTTGGTCCAGCGCTGACTGACTGTCTTTTTTGAAATCCTCAATTGGGACTCCCTTCAGCTTTCTCATTGAAGCCTTAGTCGCCGTACAAAAATTCGATTCGTCGATAACCTTATTGATTCGGCTAATCAACACTTTCAGCTCACATAAGCCACGATGGATAGTCATCGTCTCAGTAGTCATAATCTTTACTCCTTACTTTTATTTTTTTAATTCTCCGACTAGGCGATTACTCGCTATGCCGATAGAAGGATTTGAACCCTCTCCTGCCGACTACAAAACGGCTGCTCTGCCAACTGAGCTATACCGGCTTAATAAAGGTGGTTGCCCACCTGTGAATAATTGTCTGAAGGCGTTTCTCTGCTGAAATCAATTCTCTTTCTTGAATCATTTGCCGATACGCGTCAAACTCGTTGCGATACTCCCATACTTTTGTGTGAGTAGGATTCGTATGGCGACCGGAGCGCATATACTTTCGATATGCTCCCTCTCCAATCTGATACCGCAACAAGGCTTTTGAGTCGTCATTGGTATATTGCTTGTGGTAACTCAGCAGGTAAACCCCGCATTTAATGCCGACCTCATCTTGCAACAACTCTGACATTGAATTGATTCCCAGATTCTTATGTAAGAACAGATAGTTGACTTCATTTACTTGCATCAGTCCATAATCTGTTGTTCCATTGGAATTCAAATGAGTCAATCCGCTTTGGAAACGACTCTCATTATAAATAACAGCCAATGCCAGCGGATAATCCACGTTGTACTCTGAACATATGGTTTTGGTGTATTCCTGTAATGCCGGGTCCCATTCTTTATAGGTCTCAACGGGTGATGCCGCCTCAACCGTTACGCCGACAGCGCAACATCCTACTATTGCAAAGGTCAATAGTGCTTGTTTAAATGTTTTAAAGATTTTCATTTTCGCCCTAGCCTGTATGTAATTGCAGTTAACTTTAGGATATTAAAAGCGCTTATGGTTAAAGCGCCTTTAATACTTAGATATCACGCGAACGTAACTTCATTCGTCGATACTTGTTATAGTTCATGTCGGGATACTTATGACTTTCATTTTTGAGTTCCCCTTTTACTTCACCTGGCCCAAATATTTCTTCAATCTCATTTAACTTGTGAAAACTTCTGAGATTAAGAATCATATTCCCGCGTATTCTAACATTTTTATACGGAGAATCGGCGGGTAATTCATCGGCAGCCATGTCTTCCATCAATCTAAGACGAGAGCCTTGAGCTATGGAAATCGTATCATCGCTGAATCCGCCTTCCTTACCTCTCCCTGTCGCTCTAACAAGATGTGGGCCATCTTTAACAGTCAACCTAACAATCTCTGTACTATCCGAGCGATAATATTCATACGAATCAATATCTCTCGCTCGAATAATCATCTTAAAAGCGACATTATTGTCGATAGTTACGTCTTTTACGGTTCGTTTGCTTTCGTTTACGTCGCTTTTTAAAAGGTTTACTATGACACCAATCGGGAAGCCATAGTAAAATAGTGATGCTAATGCACCCGCTGTGTAGAAGCGATCTTTTTCAAACATTGTTTCAACATAATCAAAAAACTGCTCCTCTGTTCTAAATATAAAACAATCCGATGGACTGATAATTTGCAACTCATTTGCGTTTTTGATTTGATTCAAAAGCGCCTTATCACTGTATTCATTAAGCTGAATATCAAATGTTATCGGATGGGATCGATACTGTTTCGTAGTAATAATACCCGATATTGTACAGTATTTCAAATATTTACGAAGGATTGCCATTATTTTTCTCTGATGAGATGCAGTTATGCTAACAGAGACATAATTGGCTATCACATACTTCATTTCATTGGGTCCGAAATCAGTAAAGTCTTTATCAAACTTTCTCTCGTACTGCGCGATTGAATTCATGACACGGCAGACCGTGTACTTTATTTCAGATTCTACTTTTTTGTTTCCGTAAACATGGCCATCGTCAATGCCTTCTTTTTGAATTCTCTCTTCTATACATTGATTAATAAACTCTGTTTTTCTTCTTTTATTATAAAAATCGTACTCACGGTAATCCATAATAAACTCCTTACATCCCAAAAGATGCTAATGCTAAATCTATTGTACATTATGTAAAGAGTTTTTTCAAGTTATGGGTTAGCCGCTATACACGGTTTCCCGCTCCCCACTGCTACACTGGATTCTTTGATTAGCAGCCGACCCCAACGACAGATTCATCAAAAGCCATCGCCAGGCAAGGACACTGCGTCACCATAGCCTTTGCAGCTTTCTTCCAGTTGCCGATATTGAACAGACCCAAAGGCTCGCTCAGATCGTCATTCGGAAGAACATCTCGACCTTCAATAATCAGAGTCGAGTCTTGCGTCAACCCATCAACCTCGCCCACATTATAATCAACATGGACGGGGTTGTGAGAGTTGCGACGCTTTGTTGTGAACGGAATCACTTCTGTCTGTCCCGACATCTTATTATAGGTGTCGTTTGAGACCACCAAGTATGGCCGAACACCAATGTATCTATGGGTGCCGTTCCGATTAGGACCGTCCTGCACCACGCGACCAAGTCTAACCTCTCCCATCTTAGGAGCGCTCTTGCCAGCAATAAACATATTATGACCTCCCCTGCTGACTACCGGATTATTTTTAACTGTGACAATAGTATAGCACAGTTAACTGCATTTGTCAACAGGCAAAAAGGTCAAAAAATGCAGTTAACTTTTTACTACATCAGCACCATGCAGATTCCCTCCCCCCTATTATTAATAGGTATAATGGTCAGTTCTACCCGACCCTGCCCTTGTTGAGTCACTTTGCAGTCGAATTCATTGCTGATCAAATCAAAGCCACCACTCAACGCCTTCTGGGCGTCAGACACACTGATATGATACTGTTTTCCCCAGGGTTCTAATGTGAGCTGCTTTGTTTCAAACCTTAAATAAATCAGATTCACCTCATACCCGACGGGACAGACAAACCCGTACTTGTACCGCCGGATTAAGGCAAACAGCTCTTTTGCAGTAAAATTTTCCATCAAACCGTCACCTTACAAATCAACTGTCATCTAACACATTGTCTTTCGAAAACCATTTTACCACAAAGCGGATTAAAAATCAACATTTATACAACCTTTAGTTTTTCAGATTTCAAAATCGTCCAAATAGCTGTCGTCAATAATCTCATGTTTACGCACTCTCCTGATGTAGTTCTTACGCTTTAAATCATTAACGCCAGAGGCTTCGTTTAGACTATAAAGGTCATAAGGAATTCCTTTAATGTCCAAATGTTCTTTAAGCCAAAGTCGCTCCTGGCAACACCTATCAGGCGCATCATAGTCGTCGGCCTTTTTATTTGCTGCATTTTCTCTGTACCCATGTGCGTTTTCTTGTGCTTCTTTGTAGACTCGTTTTCGCATTTTTTCCACCTCTGGATCAAGGTCAACACGATAGCTAAATGACTCAGGGAAGTGAACTATTTTCGACTCTTGATAAGCACTTACGCCAACAGCGGCGACTCCAAAAAACAGTGCCGATAGAAAACTAAAAGCACCACCCATCTAAAACTCCTTTCAAGAAATTCAAATCAGCATCCGTTTCAAACTTTTCCGGTGCTCCATCGCCTCCTCAAAACTGTCAATCGCTTCCGACAGAGAATCCTCCAATTCACTCAGAGCGTCATCCTCCTCTTCCCATGCGTCGTGAACAGTGCCATCAGAATCGGGTTCTTCTCTCATCTTATTGTGATTGTCCTGAACTGCCTGGTAAATTCGACGCAAAGCCTCATACGCATTTACTCTTTCTCTCAAAAAGATCTCTCCTTTTCCGAGGAATGTATACACACCCCTCCATCTCATCAAGTACCTTTCGCACCTTGTTCTTTCCCCAGTCATCGCTGCCAAAACCCATCACCTGTCTAATAAGGTATCGGGCATTTTTGTAGGCACGCCTTTTTCTTAGGGCTTCACGTAACTCCCTTTCAATACAACACCCATCAGCAGCATTTAGATTGGTGAACTCGATTGCGTGTTTGATATCTTCGATTTCATTGTTTATGTCATTGAGTTTTTCACACAAATCAGAGTATTTATCTGCGAGCTGTCCAATAGTCGAATCAACAAACACAAGAGAGTTTTTCAAATCTTCAAGCCACTCTGGGTCCATTACTGGATACGCAACTGGTGTCAGCAGCGCCCTCTCTGCCTCTGTGTTATTGAGCTTGTCATTGAATGGCTTTAAAAAAAACTTGTTCAATTTAAGGTATTTCGTCCCCTCATTCAATGCTCTCCTGGCTTCAACATACTCTTCGAATCTTGCGGCCTCGCAAATGTCTTTCGTTAAATAAAAGGGAGGATTCGTTCCCTTTTTAAGAAACTCTGTTCCGTTTGTAATTATGTACGTCATCTTAATCGTCCTTTTTATCGAACTGCTCGCCCTGATGTCGCTGCTCATAATAAACAGCATCATCTTCCTCGTTAGACACCACATTAAAACAAGCAAAAACAACCAGCACAACAAAACATCCAATAAGCAAAATCTCAATCCATGGCATAACACTCACTCCTTTAGTTGTTTTTAATTCCACGGAACCGCTGCAACGATTGTCCGCGGCTTTTTGCATGGCGCATTTCTCTGTCTACGATTACAGAATTTATTCTGCTGTTTGATTTTAGGTACTTGTTTTTATAGTCGCAGAGCTTTTTGTAATCGTCACTGTCATAATAGGATCGTAGTTTCTTGCAATGACCGTGACAACCTGGGTGTCTTGTTGGCTGAGTACATTGTCTACATGGGTTTTCCATAATAAGCCCCTCCCATCATTACTTCAATTCTCCTTTTAAGTAAAGCATCTTTTTGTATTTTCGAGTATTTTGCGAGGCTTTCATTCGGTCCTCTTTCGACTGCTGATAATACTTCCAGTGGTCCTTGATGTATTGGTCGTTTTTCTGTTTCGACCTGGGATTAACAATCAGCAATATTGTTTTTTTACTTACATTGTACGCACGGGCAAGATCCATCATACTGAACACTCCAGTAGCGTATTTGCCCCTGATTTCCTCTTTCGCCTCGCTCGTTAGCTTGATACGGCGATCCTGCTTTTCGGTGAGTCTCAAATTATCAGATACGCAAGCCATAATTTAATCAAAAATAAAAAGTGCGGCACTTCGAGAAGTAATCACATAATAGCTGCCAGTGTCTCTACCTTGATATAACGCACCATTCTTGCCGTAAATTCCGGTAGAATATCCAATCTGTTCCAGCTGGCCTTCCTTTTCAAGCAAAGCATGATACTTATCATTGTCGTAATAAGTCACATCTTGAGCAAACTTTCTCACTGCATACTCTTTTAGTTCTTTTAGTCGATACTTTCGCATACTTTTTACCTCTCCTTAAAAAATCCGATAATAAAAGCGGGTATCTCCCCGCTTAAATCCACGCCGGCTCAGACTTGCTGTCGGGCAAAGCCTTTAACCAGTTAATAATATGCTCTGGAACAGGCTCAGTCTGCCAGCCCGTACCGTATTGATACCCGCAGATAGGACAGCTTTTCTTCAAGATTCCTTTTGGGTGCTCATCCTCTCTAAGATGCCCCAAAATTTCATTCTCAATAAATCCTTTTACCCCTGCTCTGCTACGACACATATCGTCGGGTTCATAGAAGTTTGCAATACCGGTCCCCTCTTGTTCAATCAAATTCGGAAGAGAAATGTATTGTTTCAAATTATAAACAGCCACCTGTTCTGTGGTCGGGGTAAAAACTCTCCCATCTTTAAGTGCCGTCAAAGCACTTTTTTCGGCTTCACTTTGGATTTTTATAGTAGCATTATTCAACTTGTAATGGTAAATGCTTACCTTGTGCTTAGCCATCTCTGGCCATCCGAGCTGCTTTTGGTGCTTACAATACGGGCGCATATCATTCAAATGCCATTCATCCCAGATATCGCAAAACTGATTCAACATCTCTGAATTCCATGCTGCCGTCGGAAGACCCTTACGAAGTTCATCGGAAATCTGTCCGGAGGGACCTACACAGTTACCGTTACTTTTAGGACCAATCACTCCAGTAAAGGATAGCCGCCCATCTTTGTATGTAATCTGCACATAAGCCCGACTCTTTCGCTCACGACTTCCAACTTGGCAAAAGCACGGGTTGACGACCTTGATAAAATAGCTCATCCCCGACGCTCCTCTTCCACAATTTTAACAATCTTATCAACATTAATCTCAAACAAATCCCACATATCGATCATCCGCATTGCAAGAAATGCTTTCAACTGGTTTTTGACTGTGAAACGGTCTACCTTATTACAGTTGCATTTTACAGCCGTGATGATGTCATTGAATGTAATCTGGTCCAACAAGTTATCTTGCCGGCAAAGGTCATCACCCAGCGTCCACTCTTTCATGTCAAAATCCTCCATATTGAGCCTTCTTCGTTACAACTAGTTGCTTTTCTGTAATGACAAACACACAACGACAATAATTAGATAGATAAGAATAACAAATACCAGCATTATCCTCATCAATATATGACTCAATATTTTTATCATCGCCATATTCTTGAATGAACGAATTCTTCTCTTCCTCAAAAAGCTCTTTCATTCGCATGAAAGCATACTGTCTATCCGTAGTTACGGTCTCGATATAATTTTCCGCATAGGAATCGGTAGTTTCACGCATTACCGACAGAATAAAAACATTCATACTGGCCTCTCTTATTTAAAAACCTGGTATACTTGATCTCCGTATCTGAAATAACCACCAGCATCCTCAATGTCTTCAAGCACCGAATAAATATCTTCAAAGCAGAACCGGCCTGGGTTGACATTAATCTTAGGAAGCTCGTTCAATGTAATTGGCTCCATTTCCATATCCAACAATTCTGCATTAAAATCTTCGACTGAATCGTATGCCAAATATACGCCGTACTCAATCATATCCTCATCAAAATCAATCAGTGCATCGCCTTCAGACCAATTTTGACGCTCATTCATAGTATCTTCCGTAATAGCAACAAGCCCATAATTTCGATCGGCATCTGTCCGGAACGAAATGTTAGGAAAAATCTTCTTAGCCGCATCGAAATCTCGAAGGCCACTCAGCCCGCCACCATTCTCCTCGCAATAGCGGATGATTCGAAAAAGCAAATCTTTTTTAGAAGCAGCTGCATCAAAATCAACAGATTCAAGCAGATCTTTGATTTCGAGCAGTCCGCTTAGCGTGTAAGCAGACCAATGGTAATAAATATTGGCAATAGTTTCATCGAAAGCTTTAATTGTAACAACCAATCTCTGTCCCATGAAAATCTCTCCTTTTATTCTGGTTTGTGAACTACCAGCCCAACACAATACCCGTCAATTCTAATTTCAACAACCGGGTATTTGAGCCATGGCGGGTCTAACCTATATGTACGTTGTGGAAGTTTTCCCCAATTATCTCCACCATATCCCCCGTTCTTCCCAAAGGTGGGCTTAATCCACCCATATCCAGGGATTTTTTCGCCTAATGTTTTGCCGTTCTCATCCAGCACACGATAGCGCGGAATGATTTCATCAAGATTTTGTATACCGTACATGGTCATTCAGTACATTCCACCTCCACGTGTCGCAAGCGCACTTGCCCATGCCGATGTCCGATAGTAAACATATGGAACGAAATCATATAGGGTGTTTTTGATTGCTGACATATAGTCTTTAAACCGGTGTTTTTGAAAACCGCTAATAGACTCGCCCTTTTTCTGAATCAATTCAACCGCAAGGCCCCACTCCCCATCTTCAACACAGATATAAAACAAGCCACTTTTTAAAATGATCCGCTTGGTTTGCGTCAGCCATTCGTTTGGTTCCGCACGATAAAAACTATGGAACTTCTGAGTAAAAGCTTTCATAAAGGAGTCCAGGACCGTTTTCGTGTTCTCCTCTGACAAAAACTTGTCACACTCCCAGTCTCCCATCAGCTCATCCACTGACATCTCGCGTAAAAATCTAGGCCCCAATTCAAGTTTTTTGAAATTGCGATAGATGTGAAGGTCTTCATAGGCAATAAAGTAAACTCCTTCATATTGTCCAGTTACATATGCGTTGCCACGCCTCATATTTACAACCCCATTTAAATTTTATCGATATGTGATGCCATCATGTCGGCGGTATGGGTCCAAAGAACATTGGGATATTTGTCGATGGCATTACCATAATACGCCCACTCGTTTGTGTCAGTTTCATAAGCACCCATATGCCAGCGAATACAGGCAACCTCTTCCGGGGTTAGCTGAATAATAGGCGCAAGCATACAGATTGACTTTTCTCCATGATGACTGAAAATCGAATCGCGCTTGAACTCATACCCGCCGTTCGGAAGCTGCTTATACTGGTCCATTTTACATACGTCATGTAGCAGTCCCACGATAAAGGGACTTCCCTTGCGCCCCCACTTCAGGCCCAAAGAAGTCGTAAGCTTATGTAGGTTTTTAGCAACAGCCAGACTATGCTCTGCCAACCCACCAGGATAATTCCCGTGATATTTAGTAGAAGCCGGCGCATCAAAGAAGCCACCATCATCGAGCCAGGCGTTGATCGTCGGAATAAATTCATCTGGGAAGTACCAAAGAATCAACTTGTTAACCTGCTCTCTTACCTTGTCTTTGTTCTCCATAAGTCAAATCTCCCTTTTTAAATTTATCGACCCCCTCCATTACGGGGAATCTGCTTTGTTATCTTCTTTGCCATAGAAAGGCACACCGTACAGTAAGTAAACAACATCTTTTCCGTGCTGCTCATCGAACCAGCCCCCAAATATCTTCACGGTCCGTTCCAGCTGGAAAGTTTAAAAATGTTTCTTCGATTTTCTTGGTATCAGGGTTCATAGGGATATTGCTGAACTTCTCCCATAATATTTCAAGCTCAGCATCTCTCTCACGTAGCGTGTTCATGAACATTTCTCCTTTACAATTTCATTTGTAGCAGCGGTTATGTCCACCCCAGTACCGCTAACCACCTGGCGTTTAACGATTGATTGAATTTTTATGCCTCACTCATAGTTCATAATTTCAATCTGGCACATTTTCATAGCGTTCAATGCATTTTTGTGGGATTCAGGAGTGACTCCTGCACAACAACTTGCATCGACAATAACAGGAACATCAATCAGGGAATTTTTAAGCATAATAGCATTAGAAAGAACACAAATATCCGTGCAGAGGCCAATCAACGTAATAGCGGAAATTTCTGTATCTGGCCACAAGAATTGCATGTCCCACAAATCCTGCATTAAACGCCGAGACGCAAATATTTCTTTATCGTAGATTGAGTTATCGTTCTCCATGTATTCATCAGAAATCGTTGCCCCAACCTCATCAATTAACTGCCATCCCCATGTATTTTTCAAACAATGCTTTACCGGGAGATGCTTCCCTTCTTGCGTCATAAGATAGTCTTCATAATGAGTATCTCTAGTGTATAAAACTTTTCCCTCCCAGTTCTTGATCTTTTCAACGACCTTCGGCACAATTGCCTGAGCTTCTGGAGTGCCAAGAGTGCCGGTCACGAAATCGTTCTGCATATCAACAACAATCAGGATATCGATTTTTGCCTTTCCCATTTTGAATTCTCCTTAATCAGCACAACCAGTCATACAGGTTTGGACTATACACCGACATCGGCAACAGCTTGAACGTGTTTGCATCATGCATCCGATCGATTTTGCCTGCGGCCACAGTATCGCCGCCGAAATCTCCAGTACGAATATACTTGTCAAGGAAATCATAGGTAAAGCCGAAATTGTCCTCGTCAGTCTTACCGGTCAGTCCATCCGCAGGCGCTTTCTCGATAAATTTTTCCGGAAGACCTAGCTCACAACCAACAGCCTTTACTTCGGTGACTGTTAAATTGCCCAACGGACTAAATTGACCAACAGTATCGCCAAAAACACTTCCATACCCGACGTATCGCTCACTGTAATTCGAATTATTACTTACTCGCCCATTCATACTCTGAGACACCATGAACAGAGTCGCCATACGAATTCGTGCCGGCAGATTCACACGAGCCTGCTTGGAATCACATAGACCAGATGCCCGTCCATTGGCCAGCAGCGAATTCACAGTCTCGGCGATATTAATCTCGAAAGACTTAATTCCCAGATGTTTAACCAGATCTCGTGCCACATCGATATCACTCTGAGCACCCTGCGGCATCAGCACACCAATAACTCGATCTTTACCAAGAGCTTCCACACACAGAGCAGCCACGATACTGGAATCCTTGCCACCAGAGATACCGATCACCGCATTGCAATCAGGACCATTCTTGCGGAAATAGTTCCGAATCCACTCGACGATTTCATCCTTGGTTTTTGTCGCGTCAAATTCATACTTGCGCATGTTACTTTCCCTCCAATCTCCATAGTTCAACATCGACGCCTTGAAATGTAACGTCAATGATCTTTTTTACGGTCTCCCAATCAGCACCACCACGAACGCAGCCAATTTTGTACGGCATAGCGACCTTCCAGTTAAACTGTTTCGCCTGTTCTGCAACAGAGACAAACGCTTCCATCAGAGCGCCAACTGAAGTGTACTGTGCCCCGTTGTAACCGTATTTATCTTGACCAAAACAATTGGCGATACAAAGCTCTTTGCGGCCACCATATACAGGGACGACCTGAGCCGTGCCAAGCAGCCCAGCAGTGTAGTTCTTATGAAGCTCACATAATTTGTGATATTGCTCGTACACATTCGGGAATCGCTCTCGAACTTCCTTGGCGACGCCCGACCCCATGACGCCCTGACAATTCACCTGATGACAGATAATGTCTGCGTTGGAATCAAATACGTTACCTTCTTTGATAATGACGCTCATTAAAACTTCCCTCCCCACAGTCGGTTGCGGACTTCCTTCAAACTGTATTCTTTGACCATCGCGCCATTACGGAATACGGTTTGCAGCATGGTTCCGTCAGAATGTGCAGCGTGATCCATCAGGCCATCAGTACAAACCAGCTTTCCAGAATCATCCTTAGTGACATAGCACATACCCTTCAGACTCTTCTTAAAGTGATCAGTGTCGGTCTTGGGGTCCTTGAAGATCTGAACCTCCTTGCCATTGACCACGCCATAGGTTGCCTTAACTGCCATGCCAAAAGTATCACGTGTGAACGGCTTCAACTGACCATTCTGCTCGATGCACTGCATGGAGAAAGAACCAACTCCCAAGCTGACATTGTTGCAGGCGAAACCATGCTCCTTGAGTTCGGCATAAATCTTTTCGCACCGCTGCACCGTAATGGAATCGCCGTACAGTGCCTTCACATGAGGGTCGAGCACCTTATAGCCCTTACTGTTGACTGTGCCGCCGAAGATATCCCACAGATGGTAGACGGTCTGCGTAACGATTTCGACCGGGTCGCCAGAGTCGCCACGGATCAGCAGCGTACCATTATGAGCCATGATTTCATCTTTGAGCTGCGGCAGAATATTATCGACCAGATTCCAGTAATCATAGGAGTCAGACACCATGCTGAAACTCATATTGGGATACAGCTCAGTCAGCGCCCGGCGGATGAAAGTAATCTCATCGCCATCGACTGCGAAGTTAGAACACATCACACTATGTTCGGTGCTAACAGCGCCAAATGCAACAGGCTCTTCTTCACAATTACAGCGATACATTTCTTCCAGATACGGAATCGTAGGAACAGTAGCCGTATTCAAAAAGCTTAGACACCAACCGGCGCTGGACTTAATCGCCGACTGCATACACTCCTGACCACGGAAACTGAAATCGCCCAAAGCACGAGCATGAGGCACTCCATCTTCGACGGTTTCATCGTAATACTTGTTCACGATATCACGATACAGGGTACCGACTGTTGCAGAAATCATCGGATGCCACAGCTCAGAGCTTATAAAAGATTCGAGGAACTGCGGAACCCAAGCGAAATCAGGATGCGTGTTGCTCATTTCCAGAAACGGCACGTGAACCGGACAACGAGTACCTTCTGGCAGCGCTTTGATCTCGACCGGCAGATAACCCAGATCATGTAAAGCGGCAATCTTGCTCAGATCGTAAGCATCCTTACCAATGGTTGCATCCAGATATCGTTTATACTGGGGAACGACCATTCCTTTTGGTTCGTCGAAGAAGTTATCATTGAAATACTGCACCAGATAGTCCTTGCAGAAAGCCTGAATACCGAACACAACGACTTCATCCACGCCATCCAGACGACTCATGCGTGGAGTAAAATAACTAACCAGCTTGGTAGTGCCGGCCGGAAACTGCTTACTGTGGGTTGTCTTGTAGAAATCACACAGCAGCATCGGGTTGATATTGATCATTTCAAATCCTCCTTAAGTCTCAGCTTTTATCGGCGTTCACAAGCGTTCTTAATGCAACAATCCCCATTGAACACGCTTCATACTTCTGTGCATCATTTTCGTCAAAGCAGTTAAATCCAGCTCTCATATCGGAAAGTGTATGAATCGCATCCCAAACTTCTTCTTCGGTGTATTTATATGCCATATCTATTCAACCCCTTTTAGAACTTAACTTTTATCGTTAATCCTCCAGTCCAATTTCTGACCACATTGTCCGCTGTAGTGATCATATTGACCAATTAACGTTGTATTGCACTTTGGGCATCTGTAGCTTTCATACTTTGGATCGATTACAACTTTCTTGCTCTCGATTCGATTGAAGTAATCACTCAGAACATCACTTATCATTGTTTTTTCAGACCAGTATGCATCTCCATATTTGATACTTTTCGTTAAACGCTGATATGCACTAAGGATTTCACTTTTTGCATACTTCATATACCCCCTCCCCTAAATCTTAGTTTTTATCAGGGGCACGCAGTTCTTTTGCAAGCTTGTCCAATTGTGTTGCAAGCCCCCATTCATTAACCGTAATTGGAAATCGCTCATCACCAGCAGAAGCATTATTTTTCAAAAAGTTTGACACTGCAATCGCATAAGCAGAAAGCTCATATCTGTTCATATCCACCCCTCCTTAAATTGGCAACGATGGAAGAAAAACATCTATGATTTTTGAAATTACAGACTCACTGCACTTCCAAGCATAAACATCGTCAGCACTGATATATTGTCCACTTTCTGTGTACCAGCACTGTTTGTTGTGGTCATAATGGCCTTTTACGATATACTTCCCTGCCAGATTCACCTTGAACTTCACAATCTGACTATTCATAGCAGGAAGTGCTTTGTCTGTGTCAATCCAAAACATATTTAGTCCTCGTCCCACTTGTGTTCAAAAACAGTGATCTTGTCGTGATGGCCGGTGAAGATACTGTCTGTGGTATAGACCATATGAATCAGTTCCGGATCATCAAACAGATGGCCACGCTCAGAGTCCAGGATACTGTTCTCGCAGTGGCTGACATACATATCGATATCACCAGCACACAGCATCTTCAGCTTTTCAGCTGAATAGAACATGGTGCCGCCATAAGAGCAAATGTCATCAATCATCAGAACTTTGCCGCCCTTGGGCGGATAGCCTGTCACATCCAAACCCAAGATCTTACCAGTTGTCCACTCGCGCTTCTTGTCACCGTGAATGATATAAGCTTTACAACCAACACGATTTAGTGCCAAGTGAACAGTCCCTTCGTATCGTTTCATTGCACCAGCATCTGGGAAGTAAATCACGTCAGGCTTACTCTCTTCGATTGCTTTGTAAATCTCACGAATAGGAGTAAGTACCTCACAACGATTAATCAGAGCCGGGGCCACATCGCTGTGAGGATCAAATACAACAACGCGGCTGAACTCACATCGATTGATCTCCTCTGCGAACCACTTGAGAGTGAACACATCCTCGTCACTATGAACGCGATCCATACGGGCGTTCGGGATATACGGCATAAACAGTTCGACTTCTGCCCCATTATCCCTTGCGTCCTTTGCAATCATAACGACTGTAGGAAGCTCAGCCATGGATTCAAATGTCCAGACGATACTGATCACATTGAGATAATTGATAGTCAGATCCTTCTTGATCAGTGGAGTGCCATCAGGGAAAGAACTGATTTCATAATGATTTGCTTTGACCATATTGAACCTCCTTAGACCATGTAGTGAATATCTCTTTCGCGAGCACGAGAAATAACAACCTTGACCACGCCATTATCTTTTTCAAAGGCTTCATAGCGGTCCTTTTCATTCTCGTCATACGGATTGACAACATAAACCTTCCTACCATCAATGAATTGCTCACCATTGGCAGGGTTGTACTGGATATCTTCAGTATTGATGTAGAAATCAGTCCAGAAGTTGTCCTTTAGCTTGGCATCGAAAGAGACGCGTTGTGCGCCATTAAACAGATCCAGGCGCTTGGTGCAAGATGTACGGTAACCATCCTTGAAAAGAACAGTAAGCTTGTAGTTGGTCTCATTCATATTGATGATATTCAGATCCTTGATGGCCTCTGCAAATGTAGTACCCAAATTCAGTTCAAAGGCAATAGACCGCAGGCAGTCGTAGTTCAGGTCGATCTTGCCAGAAAAATCGACCACAGCTGGGATCTGATCGTAATACTTCTCTTCCAGCTTATCTTTGAGATAGGTTTCGACCTCGTCAGCGCCCGGGTAATCGAAGCGGAAGTGATAGTGGAAGCGGCCGGGACGGTTGACCAGATAATCATTCAGATCATTGAGCCGGTTACAGGTAACAATGAAGAGCTTTTTGCCCGCACTGGTGCCATCGAACAGACTCAGCATCGTATCCTGCGGACTTTCATTGTCCCGGGACTTGAAGGTCTTATCAAACTCGTCAAACAGAACCGCAACTTCCTGATCAATAGATTCAATGAAACTGGCAATACCATTAATATAGCGATTGGCCAGAATCACAGGATATCCCTGCTTAACAGCCTCGATAGAAATCATTTTAGCAGTCAGAGACTTGCCAATTCCCTTGTTACCACTAAGAATGACACCCAAGTTCCTGTTGAATACCTTAAACGAATTTAGAACTTTATCCACCTTGCTACTCTGGACACCGTACACTTTTTCATTGATAACCATATCTTGGCGACGAGATAGATAAAAGCCGCCCATCTCAGAATAGCAGATATCATAGGTCCCCGCCGGAATCTTATCATATGCCTTCATATCATTGCCATATAAAAACAGCTTGCTTGCGCTTTCAACAACTTTCATTTGATGGTCCTCTCTTTCAGCTCAGCTCTTCCAACTTCTTCATCAGTTGATCGATATCCATATCTTCCAGTGTCTTATCCTTCTTTTTGGCGACGATTTCTAGAATCTTATCGCGCCGTGCCTTCTTTCGGCGGCAGGCACACGGTTCGCAGCTTCGGCCAGCTTCACGGATACAATGTACTTGACGATGTCAATCTTGTTGGCCAGGTCCCGATCTTCCACGCTCTTAATGGCCAGCAGAGAATCCTCGTCAGCGGTCCCTCAGTTTCTCTGCAAAATTTTTGAAATTCATAAATAACTCCTTTATTTATATAACGTTCTTACCAATATTTAAAATGACGCAAACTTTTTTATTAACAGCATCCTCCACAACATCCTGGTTCCACATTCTCTGCAAACACTTCGAAAATCTCATCAGCATACTTTTGCAATTTTTCAGGGAGGCGCTCCTTGCTGAATTCCCATGGGGCATGAACAATCGTGAAGTTCCAGTCGTGATCAGACTTGATACCCCCACCAGAATACCAAAAATTTCTGCAATCTACTTCAGGTTTATCTGTGTCATAGTAGAATGTGTACAGCTTCCCATTAATTCGCAAGACGAGTTTTCCTGAACACAGATTCGGATAAACTCCATCGTAAGAAACAAATTCAACATGTTTGCTCATCTTTAACTCCATGCCTTTCAAAATAAGATCACAGCTTGTTGATGTTGGTCACACTTTTGCCGTGAGCGCGGGAATACTCATGCCACATTTGACCGCTAATCGTATAAGCATCCAACTCTTTTTCCGCCTCCAGAATCAGCTTTTTGTACTCCACCTCCCCCAGGCGCTCCCTGACCAGCTCCCGAAAAATCTGGTACTGTGCATACTTGAGCTGCTGATCGGCCGCTTTTCGGATGGACTTCAGTTCGGCCAGTTGCTTTAGTTTTTCGTCTATAGCTTCCTTTGCTCGCAGCCGCCAGTCCTTCCGGGCACGCCGCTCATAGTACGGCAGGCAGTTGTACTGGGACAGCTGCAACTGGAGTTGCCGAACCTCGTTTCCAAGCCGCTCGATGTTCCGGTCATAGTAGCCATTATCATATCCAAACTCATGCCCACAGTTTGGGCACCGGAGCTGTTTCATTTTGTCTCCTCTCTGACATAAAATGTCCCATCCGAATTGTAACGGGTGATTAAAGCCGAGTCTCTGTTGTTGTGCCAGTAGCCTTCGCCTGTTGACAGGCGCAAAGGGCAACCGGTAAAAGTGCGGCTGCGATCAAATTTTTGATTTTCATTTAGTTTTTATCCTCATTCTTCTGGTTTTCAGGGCTGCTCTTCCACATAGCACCAGCTTTGGGGCGGGCGTTTTACGCTCCGTTGGCATATTGCCATATTGATGCTTCCATCCGGGTTGTGGTCGTACCGCTGGTCAGGACAGCTGCATCCATGTTCTCTGTACGCACGACACACAGCCTCGTCTTCAAGGTAGCGGCAGTTCGGGATGAAATTGCTCAAGGGTAGAGGCTTATCGTAAATTTTTAAATCAGAAATATGCCACGCATACAAATCTTTGCGATCCATAAACGATGCAGCTTTTCTCCATCCGGCATATTCTTTGACTTGCTCCAAAGACAGACAACTACCAGCGGTGAAGCTTTCAATATCTTCCTTGACCAACCATGACTTACCACTGTAAAAACGTATCCTGTCGCAAGTAAACTCGCAGATAACCTTTCCTGCTGATTCAACGGATTTCCCATCCGCACTCGGAATGGCGAGCCGTCTAGTGGATTTTGCACAGTAAATATAGCACTTGAACGACGGTTTCAGCTGAGGTCGGGTTTTACGAATCTCAACCGTTTTTTTGCCTTGCATAATGAGGTCGCACCATTCGGGCTTTACACTAACAAGAACAGCTTTCATCGGACTTCTCCTTCTTCTTTAATATCCAGATGTTTGTAATAGAGCAAGCAAATCATCGCAAGGACAAATACAATTACAGCAACCAGGCAAGTGCCAATCATGAGATTAAAAGTGGGAGCCGTCCTCGCTGCATCGGCTATCGTCAGGCTGGTGAGACTCAGGAAGATGGCAGCGTTATAACAAAGCTTTGCGCGGCGACGCAAAGTCTTTTTTATAAGCTGCATATGTCATTCCTCTTGTTAGGCCTCCTTCTGATAATAAGGCCAAGCGTGATATTTATGTACTTTCTTGGACTTCTCAGCCCGAATCTCCAGCTTTCTTGCTCGAATCAAGCAAGGAATCGTCAGAGAAAAAACTGCCACCGAGATCAGCGCATAGCCAACCATCCCCCAGAAGGAGGCGGCGCTTTCAATCCCACTAGCAAACAAAAGACTTGCTACACCAATAATCATTGCACTTAAATACCAAAATCGAATTCCAAACACAAAAATCAACCTTCCTTTGTTTTTATTTCAAGAGCAATCTAAATTTCATGTCTTGATTATTTTCAATCCTCGAAGAATAAATTGGGAACAAAAAGAGAGGATACCGGCTCAAACATTTCGTCGGTCCACGTATACCCAGAAGGATCTTCTAACACGCAATATCCCGCTCCTCTGGTATTTCTCTTACTGATAGTAACAATTTTGCCTTTAAATCGATCAACACGCCGAGAACCCGGCCTCACAGAATAACTGATAGCCTTTCCAGATGTCATGTGATAATATGTATCGGCAGACAAATCACTTCTTACCGCCACTTTATCTCCCGGTTTATATATCGTTTCACTCATACTTCAACACTCCTTAAACATCAAACCAATCAGATACGCGATCCGACATTTCATCCATCTTGTCTTGCGCTGCCTTACAATACCTCATTGTGATTCTTGCATCACTATGATTAAGCTTCATCTGAAGAAGTTCCAATGTGTTTGAAGCATCTCCCGCTCTTTCTGCACTCTGGAGTGCGGCCATAGCATAAGTCTTGCGCATTGTATGGGTGGAAATTTTTGTATCAAGCCCACACACTTTGCCGGCTTCGGTAAGAAGCTTATAAACATAATTCAAGCTAACGGAACCGCCTTTCCGACTTGCGAACAGATAAGCATCGGGTTCTGTACTTGGCAGTTGTTTATAATATTTCGCCAAAAAGTTAGCAGCCATATTCGGAATTTTGCAAATATTTCGCTTCATCGTCTTTTTCTCAATCAATTCAATGTGAGCTTTAACCTCCCCCGCAGGAGTAAAGACATCGCCTACCCGAAGTCGGCACAAATCTCCGCATCGCAAACCAACACTACAACCTAAAACAAATAACGTTTGATTTCGTAAGCGCTGGTACAGGTTATCATTCTCGCCCAGATAATGGACGATTTTTTGAAAATCCTCTTTTGAACGAATAGGTTCCGCTGCTGTCGGTTTTCTTCTTCCATCCGAACAATAAAGGCTCGTGCTCTTAGCGGACTTCCGCCGTCTTTTCTTCTTCTGTTTTTCAACTTCCACAATCGCATTTGCGATTAAATGTTGAACTTCATCAGGTGAAAACGAAACTTTGACCGGTGCGTTATCTCCGCCAGGAAATTTGATTGGCTCAAATGAAACCTCTTTCTTCAAAGGAACGGCCATTATTTTAGTCATCCTTTCTTTTTTGATTGAGTGTCTTTCTGATCAAAAGACTTGCGAAAGAGTGTTCCGCCGAGCTAAGCTAATAAACATTTTATTAGCTTGCTCCAGGAACCCTCGTAGCAATGCTTTTGGGCTTCGATTAGCGATGCGAACTTGTTGATTATTGTTCGCAGAACGCGTTATTAGGTTGATGTAACTGTCGGTAACACCAGGCAGCTTTTAGCTTTACAAGTTAAAAAATTCAAAGACACTTTAATTAATCATCAAACAAAAGCTTAACATAGCAGGAGTTTTCTTTATCGTCACTAAACATGGACCCACACCACAACCATCTCCCCTTATCTATGTTAAGGAAATACCTGTCCGATCGCATTGCCTCAGTTATTACCGCCGTCTTGCCCGCATAACATGACACCATCGTATCATTGCAATACAGCGGGTTTCCATGTGGGATTACGGATGAATAATGTCCTTTTTTCAAATCCGGCCTAATGACTACTCTATCCCCGATATGAAACATATGTTCCCTCACTGTTGGTCCCCCCTCATAGTTTCATCGACTGCATCGAAAATCGCTTCCCACCCAGCCTTCAACATTGCCATATGGATACTGGGTTCAATTTCTTTAAGTGTATTTTTAATACTTTCAGCATCTGGGATATCATTTTCGTCATCGACTCGATCTCGATACACATCCTCTACATCTTGGCTACTCCAGAAAACCATACCACGAATATCATCAGGAGTAAGAACATCTACTGTACAGCCAAACATTTGCTCCAGGGCACAAGCTGCGGAAATCAAATCCTCGTCACTCATGGTGTTGTCCCTACACATAATTTCGACCATTTTTTCAAGCTCCTTTAAATACTTTTAGGTGTTAAATCATCATGAATCATCGCTTCAACGTTAACGTGAAACTTAGCGTTGTATTTCTTAATGACATCCATGGTTGCGTTTCTATTTACCATTTTGTAATAAGAAATCAGCCCATTAAAGTGCTGTACTTCTTCCAAATCCCAGTCCTTTCCGTCTTTCTTGGCACCGATGTAATTCGTCACCATCGCCTTGAAGGTTTTCATATTGCGCCACCCAACTGTAATCTCGTTGTTCTGGTTCCACATCAATCCCAGCATCCAGTTCTCGCTAGAATTTCGATTGCCATAGCGGGTCTTAGATTCATTCAGACAGAACGGAGCATTAAAGAACTTCAATGCTTGAATAACAATCTCTTGAATCTCCATCGGGTCGAAACTCAAGTAACAGCTGATATGCAAATCATCAGCATATCGTGTATATGTAAACTGCCGTGTCACACCGTCGGCCATTTTGAGTTTAGACAGCTTCCGACTCATAAGATGGTCAAACGGAATCATCATAACGTTCGTGAGCCACGGACTCATCGGGGTCCCCTGAGGCAAGCCGCCGCGCAAAAAGGCAAGGCGTAAAGCCATTCTTAGCTGCTCTCCCCCTTCTGAATAACGCATAATCAAATTAAACGGATAGATGGTAGACAACATTCCAAACACAAAATCGGGCGTTGTGCTGGGAAAGAAACCATGAAAATCCAAACTAACTTTCCAGTTATTAGGGAACGCCTTAACTTCCACCTCCCCAGTTTCCTGGTTAACGACAGTGCGAGGGTGTCCCGCAACGTGCGTCTTAACAGCCGTAATAATCGACCGATTTTGAATATATGCATGAGCAGCAGTATGATAATCTGCAATCATGAAACTCTTGAGCAGGTCACGCAACTCAATCAAGGCGTCGCTAAGAGTTGTATCGGGAGCGTCAATGGGCCGCCACCCACCATCTCTTTTAGGAATGGAAAAATGCCGATAGTGAACGCCCAGGTCTTGTTCGTTAATCAACACCGTCCACTTCATATTGAATTCCTTGAGCTGCTGAATCATTGCCGGCACATCCGTAAGATTCAAGAGCCAACGAGGAACGTCCTTCACGCAAATGGTTCGAGTAGAAGTCTCATCACCACTCAACTTCATCTGATTCAGATTGGATACACCCATCAAAATTTCTTCAAACGTAATCTGGCGCATCTTCGGAGGATTCCAATAAGTAACGTACATAATAATCTCCTTTTAACATCGTGATCTAAATTGGTTTGCCTGTTGACTCTTCTTCAACTACAACAAGTTAGTACGCGTCGAGTGCCATCTGCCTCTCGGGGGTCGGCCGCTTATCCTTCTTTTCCTGACTTCGAATATACCAGTTCATGCTGTACGGGGACTTGGTATTTTGTTTCTGTCGCCTGGCACTCACTTGGCGTATCTTTTCTCGGCCTCGGGCGTGATCTCCTTCAGTTACCTGCTTTCCGCCTCCCCGGGGTCATCTTAACAAGTTGATACAGCCGAGTATCCCGACTGCTTCCTTTTACGGAAAATTCATCACGATTTTATATATATTTTTTAAAGCGCCATCACGGATCCATCCGGCGACAGCTCATACGGATTTGCGGAAATGAATCCCTTGATTTCCCCGCTTTTCACAAAGTTGCAAAAATTCGTTACTGCCAGACACGAAATCATTCGAACAGTAGGAGCACCGCCCTGAACCACTCCACATGCCGAAACCGGCGTAGCTTCCGCCGCTTCCTCATGCGTGAAGTCCATGCTTGCCTCAAGATTTGCCACCTGAGACGGAATCTGCCAGTTCGCCGCACGAGACTGAGCATCGTACAAACCAGTTCGTACATCGAACACAGCTTGGATGTTAGGATTCATCTTATTGACCTGAACAAACTCCTTTCTAATTTCAATCGAATCGACAGCCAGGAACACATAGCCACGCATACGCTCCCCGTGCCACCCGCCCGCTTCTACCTTAACGTCCTTTTCCGCATCCGGGTTGATGCGACAAATAAGGTTTTTCACTGCGTCCACCTTGGGCTTGCCAATGTCCTCATTAAAGAACATCTGATTTGCAATGTTCTTGGCTTCGACAAAGTCAAAATCCCACAGCGTAAACTTAGTAATACCATGCCGAGCAAGCAGTTCTGCTACTGTACTTCCCACCGAGCCACACCCGATGATGTGTACACGTCCCTTGACCAATGCCGGATTAAAAATCTCTTCAATCTTACTGAGGTTCATAATGCTTCTCCTTTTTTAGTACCAATTATTGTAATATGGGGCACAACTAGAATTGCCGTAAGTATTAAGCGACTCAGCATCTTCTTTGTAATATTCCTTCAAAGAAGTTACCTCTTTGCTGTTGTTGGTATTGGCGACGCAAGAAGTTTTTTTGGATGCCGACGCTATGGTAGCGGGGACGTTCGGTCCATCCGCAACCGGCACAGTCGGTCCATAACCGCAATAGTTGGGAAAAACCGAAGGTTTGGGCGTTTGCTTTTTGACGACTTTGTCTGCTTCCTGCAAAAAGGTGTCGGTATCCAAGCCAGCCACTATCACTTTAACATCAACGCCCTCATAAAGCGTGTTCTTGACCATGTCAACCACCCGGACGGTGAATTGACTGTTCTTGTTCCAAATCATAAAGATGTAGAAATCGTTTTTGGTCAGATCATTAATCAGTCGCTTCTCGTTAAATTCATCCGTAGAGCTGGGATTTGGGGCCATATTTACATGGGAATGTCCCTGAAATCTCAACGCACTAAAATCTTCATCGGAAAGCGAGTCCTTCCAAACATCATATTCCGCCTGGTCGGTTTCCACCGTTGATGCTGTAACGACCTGCGGATAGACCAGAATCTTTTCAATCACAAAATGCTTTTCCGAAACACGATTCACAGTTCCGTGCCACGCAACCTCACAGTTGAAGTGTCGAATAAGACTGCTCATTTGCTGATACGCATCAGGGGTGAATTCCACAATAACTTGTTCAGCCACCTTAGTGGACAAATTTACCGAAATCGAAATTTTGTTGCTGCCGATATAGGTTCCAGCCGGGTTTCTTGACGTGATTTCAGACATCATACCCTGAATGACTTCAGGTGTGATAAACAGAGGTCTCATCTTTTTTACTCCTTTTTCATAGCCTCGGCATTAAGTTTTTCTACAACTTCCTTGACGGTGAACAGGTTTCCGTCCTCATCTTCCAAGCATTTGTTAGAACTACTAAAGAAACTGTCCATAAAGACTTCAACAACAGTAGAATCATCCCAGGAAATGCAAGAAGACGATGCGATAATGGTATTCAGAATACCTACATAGTCACAACGCCGTTGAGCGTCAGCGAATATTCCGCGATAACCGCCAATACATCCATAGCGAACCAGATGCGGCTGAGGCAGTCGATCCTTCATCATTCCTCTCTTATTAAGGGCCTCATCATGAGAATCAATGGGCATCACGTGTCCATCAGAATACAGCCGCCACGAGCAATAAACACGTACCTTGAATCTCCGCTCTTCCCAGATGGCCAAAAACAAGCGCTTGGTTTCCTCAAAGGTATAAGGACTATACGAAAACACATAAGAGTCACTATCGGCGGCAGAATCAGCATTGGCCACATAGCACGAAAATGCATCCTCGTCGTAATCGCAAAGATACGTAGTTACACCGAAACGAATGAAAGTAGCGCCGTGCTCATTCTTCTCAAGCACAACCAAACCATTGCCGTGCTTGTCGAGCGCGCACATCTTCAGGAAGTCAACCATTTCGCTTTCCATCTTGTCAGACTTGGTAGCTTGATTCCGAGCATAAATAAGATTCATATTGTTCTGATTAATTTTCTCCGTCAGCTCACGAATACGAGTGTAAATACGGTCAATATCATTCTGGAGACCGCGATTTTCCTCTACCACAGATTTAATCTGACTTTCAATATTAATTTTACAGAACCCCGCGAGAGTGTTACCAAGCATCTTTCCATAAAAATCTGCGGCGTTGTAATAAGCTTCCATTGCCGCAGTAAATTGCTTGTCATTGCCCTCATACAGATATCTGAGAGCCAACAGCTCATCGTCTGTGGGTTTCAAGTCTCCCTCAAAACACCAAGGAAACAGCCGGGTCATACAACTCGCCGCCATCTGCATAATAGGATGAGTTGGATAAGCCTTGCTGATGATAATAACGCATTTCTTTTCAACGGATTGGAATACATAAGTCCCTCTAGTTTTGTCAACGTACAAGCTAACATCACTGAGAAGGTCCCATCCCATGTCTTTCAGTTCCTGGATAATGTCGTCAAAATTCTTTTCAAACGGTTCATCATTGTGGAACATAAACACAATTCCCGTTTTGCCCCTATTGAAAACAGAATAGTTCCCTTTTACGTCCTCTAATTTGATCTTGTCCGTTTTTTTCACATCAACAATCTGAAACCGACCACATGCTTGATTCAGGCGACTTTCAGACATCAAGAATCGAACAGCAGACAAGAAACTGTTGTCCTTGGTTGTGCTGATAGAGCATCTAATGTCAGGATAGAACTGATCGATACAGTCTCGTCCCATCATAGAATCAATGATATTCACAGCCATATAAAAATCCTCCATTTGCTGCTTTGCACCTGTTCATTAAGCCCGATATCGGACACATATAAGCGGACTTTTCCCGGTCCGCGAGCGGGTTGGTGCAAGCTAACTATGCTGCAATGTAATTCAATTCAGATTAGGCGTTGTCCATCTTAACCACCGAAGTCAGGAAGCAGGCATCGTAAATACCCAGCTCGGTCAGGGGCTTAGAGAAGTCATCACCGCGCAGGACACGGCTGTTAACCTGCCACTGATTGTTGCCAACATTGATGCCATACATCTCCAGGATGTCATTGACGGTAGTAGTGGGGGCGACCATCTTGGTCTCGCGGATAGTAGAAGTCTTAATAGAAACCTTAATCATGATAAAATTCTCCTTTTAATGTAAAAAATATTTTTTCTTCTTATAACAAATGCCGGACGTATTGCGTTGGAACATCCGGCGTGAAACCAATCAAACGGAATTACTCGCCAACAACAACCTCATCAGATGCAACCTCGTCATCTGCGAGAATCCCATCGTCAAAAGTGACGGAATCGTTCATAGTGGCCTCATCAGCGGCAATCCCAACCAGAGCAGTCTCAATCTGCTTCTCAACCTCGTTGGCATAAACAATGCCCATGCCAATTTCCTCGCGAATCCACGCCTGAATCTCATTCTTATTTTCCCGCCACTTAGGAATCTGGATGGTCATGATAGCATGAGGAGCGCCGATAATGGTATCCTCATTGAACTGGAACCCATTCTTAGAATAATACGCCTCAGGGCCGGTGGTGATAGAGAACACCAGATCCTTCTTATCCCCCTCGCCCTTATACAGGTTCAGCGCCTCGTGACGGAACTTATTGACCTTATTGATAGTCTTCATGTCGTAGTCGGAAACGATGAACAGAGTGTTGAACTTAACAATAGCCTTCATGATTTTTCTCCTTTAATTTAAAAAATGTATATGCAAACGAGCCGATTTACTCGTTTTGCCAATGCAAATGCAGCAGCAAATCATCAAGATCCGCAACTGCTTCATCCCATGTGTCGGCGCTCTGGACAAACTGGCCACTATCCGCCAACACGATTTCATAGTGGCCGTCAACATACTTGATATTCATATAAATACCTCCGACAGCTTGCACCTAATTGCAGTTAATCCCAAAATAAAAGTGGACAATATGAGGAATTGTTATTAGGATCTAACTCCCAACATTCCTCATCCAACCAAGGAATATGAGTTGCTCCACTCTCAAAGGGTTCAATCATATCAACAATAGGAACACCCTCTTTAATATCCACAACAACGCCGCGCCTATGATAGTTTGGGTCTTTAGGATTGATGCGCCCCCCGACTCGAACAGCGTCTCCAATTTTGAAATTCACTTGCACCAACTCCTTTAATATGAATACGGAAACAAAATGTCAGCAACACTTCCAAGCAGTTCGTCGAGTTTTACCTTGACATCTTCCGGCATAGCAGCATCACTTCCAATATCTTCGCAGATTGCTACAAGATGCGACAGATACGAACTTTCGTTCTCATAATGCTTAATGATCTTGCCTCGATTTTTCAGAAACTGAAGCCACTGTTCATTATCGAGATAAAATGCGCCGGGCTTAGTCGAAACATTGGCTTTTTTGAACACCAGTTCGACCATCTGGCCAAATCGAAGTTCAGGATTCTCAGCCCACCACTTGGCGAACTCGTTTGCAATAAGATAGACTTGATTCAAATCAGACATATTAACCTCACTTTTAGCCTTAATCAACATCAATCCCTGTAATCTCCTTGAAGATTGCCTTGTCAAAGTTCGGAATTTTCATGATTACATTCTTCTTCCGCTGATCCAGCAAACGCCACCAAATAACGGCGGATTCGGGATTATCCAGTTCTTTCAGATAACCGCCCGTTGTTTCAGCTTCTGGGTGTGCTGCCTTTTCTTCATCGGTCATATCCGACAGGTAAACCCATTCAAGAATATCCCCCTGAATCTGATTCATCAGGTAACGGGCTTCACTATCCAGCCAATCACGATATGTCCAGCTTGACGGCTTATTGAACAGGTGAATTGTAGGTTCAACAGTATTAAAACAACCGTTGGAAAAGTTGGTATTGTTCCAATCGCCACTGTTACAGTCGCCGCTGTTCCGATTGCCGCTGTTACAAAGTCCGGCGCAACCTTTCCCGGTATTCACCATTTCAAGCAGTTCAGCCCACGGAATTTCACGGATGATTTCCAGCTTATTAGTGGCGCACTTATCGCCTTTTTCAACAACCGTTCCGTATGCTGCTACTTCCGCAACATGGTTATCCGGATTGAAATTGTAATAATTGAAGCAGTCAGCCGCCACTTTGCAGAAGTGCATCCCCGCATTGCAGACAGACGGGTTTACATCCTCTTCAAAAGTGCAGGGGCAAGTGTACTGTTTCGTGTTCCCGTTAGGGCTGCAAGTCCAATCAGGATTGAACACCTTATAGCCTTTAATCATTTTTCTTCCTCCAAAATAATGATTTCATTCGTACTGGAGCGGCCAACGAGACTTGAACTCGCAACATCCTGCTTGGAAGGCAGGCGCTCTACCATTTGAGCTATGACCGCATAACGCCAGGCTTACAAAGAACCTGCGCACCCCGAAGGGCGAGCCTGGATCAGCAGGCGGAGGAAAGCAGCGCCTTAATAGGCGCTAGTGTCGGTAGTGGGACTCGAACCCACACTTCATAACGAAACTTGTTCCTAAGACAAGCGTGTCTGCCATTTCACCATACCGACATAATAGTGGGCCAGGCGGGATTTGAACCCACAATCCATCGTTTCAGGCGCTCCGTTTTAAGCGGAGTGTGTCTCGCCAGTTGCACCACTGTAGTTTATCAAAAGCAGGATTGCGTACCTGCTACGACTTGTTCAGTCACGGCAATTCACGTCTGGAATCCATGAATCACTTGCTGGAGAAAAGGAGACGTATGAAAGAGGCGGCGAACAATCCTACTGAACACATCATCAAACGCTATGAATGAGATTACTGCCACAAGGACGGGCAGTAATAAATTTTTGTGTTTCATCTTACTCCTTGATTTCTTTCGTTTCGATTCGATCAGTCTCAACCCAATCGTCGTCAGAGAACTCTATGCTCCCCGATTCCCAACCGCACTCTGCAATCTCCTGAGCTTCTTCCCTAGTGCCGGCTTCAACTTTTGCGGGATACGACATTCACACGTAAGCAGTACATTCGAACGTTGGCATTTTATTTATTCCTCCACTTCAAATACCATATAATACATGTGATTATCTTCACCGTTATCAACCGCAGCTCCGATAACATACTCAGGATATGGGGTCAGAGCACACCCACAGAAGTCCGCATAAGAATCGGCATTGATTCTCGTTGCGTTTTCATACCGTGCAGCTTCATCACTTGGCATACCATCAAAGAACTTCTGATAGCTACGGTCAGCAAAATCAATCGCATCACTTCTTGACTGGAACGCTTTATCGAAACTTACTGATTTGTAAATGTCAACCTTTTCATTGGTGTAGTCGCTTACAACAATGTACATCTAAATCACTCCTTTAATTGACCTGTTGGTATTCGTACAATAAGTGGTGCGGCGTACTGGACTTGAACCAGTGACAACCGACTTATGAGGTCGGAGTTCTGCCAACTGAACTAACGCCACAGAGAGGAGGATTTAACCATGTAACGACACCAGCTGAGTACATTACATTCGGCTTACGAACTTTGCGAAATGCAACTTACAGCATCAGTGGTTACAACCAAAGCGCCTTAATACCCTGTCCTTTGGTGTCCATCCTCAAAGACTGCCCTTTTAAATTCACTCTCCGCCAGCCTGGGCACCGACTAGACTAGACCACAACTCAGGTCATCCAATAGCCTACTTTCATTCCCAACCGTCCCTGTGCGAGGAGCTACCTCGTCGTAGTCTGTTTAGATGATTTCGGGCTAGGCGTTATGACAAGTCGAAGCGGGGACTTTCTTGCCACGGTGGAATTGCGCCACCCCATCGAAATCAGTCTACAACTGAATCGAATCGAACCTAGCTGCGCCTTAACGGCGCTGGTCCGGGCAGCGGGATTTGAACCCACGGCCTCCTCGTCCCAAACGAGGCGTGCTGCCAACTGCACTATGCCCGGTTAAAGTGCTCCAGATGGGACTTGAACCCACATGCTTTCGCAGAAGTTTTTGAGACTTCCCTGTATGCCAATTCCAGCACTGGAGCATGGTATCCTACATAGCTGCGACACGAATCAAAGTCGTGAGGGGGATCGTATTTCCCCACTATGTAGGAGTGGTTGGGATAGTTGGACTCGAACCAACGATCGGGGAGTCAAAGTCCCCTGCCTTAACCATTTGGCTATACCCCATTGTTGTGGGTCCGTTTTTCTAAACGGTTTCCTTAAACATATGCCGCCGACGGGAATCGAACCCGTACTCTGTCTCCAGAAAGGGATTTTAAGTCCCTCGTGTCTGCCAGTTCCACCACGGCGACTTATATATGCCGGTCTTTCCCGGCTGTCAGCCCTCTAGGGCACGGAGGAAGAAAATATCTTAGTTTTGTTCCAGAATCAGCGCCTTAACTGCTTCCTTAAAGGAATCCAGGCCACGAGCGGAACGATAAAACACCTCAGTCGTGCAGCACGGATTGCGCCCAACAGAACGACGGAAAGCCCGCGTCAACTTCTTGACCTCATCCCGCCCATACTTCTTATAAATGCAACGATAAGTCTTAGACTTTTTGGCACTCTCATCGCCAATAAGTTTAGCGAGTGGATTAACCATCCCGGACATCACGTTGGGATGATAAGTCATAGACACAATCGGGTACACACTCTTGCGAGCGGTTTCGAGATCTTCCAGCGCCTGCTCCTTGGTGTATGTATTCGGAATAGCGGAAGCCTCTGCAATACGTCCAGCCGTTACCGTTCGTTCAATCGCTTCCTTGGCTGCTTCCTGATTACTTGCATTTCCCTCATTGGCTTCTGCTTCAACCTCTACTGCATGGACTTCGATTTCATGAGACTGATTCGGAGGGGCACAAAGCGCGCCTACCTTTGGACACTCAACTTCTACACCCAACGTATTCACATAAAGGTCACGCATGAGGCAGTCAAAGATACTTTTGTACATGGACGAATCTTCAATCGCATCCAGATTGCTAACGGTTCGGAGGTCATCGATTCCCCACTTCTGTGCGTAAATCTGTTTCTCGTAGCGGCGGG
>OHQL01000133.1_pt1 | contig 49805 bp, 36 predicted proteins | sample 1578151 | NCBI WGS metagenome assembly OHQL01 (sample SAMEA3879519, study PRJEB24766) | human gut metagenome | biome: human-associated habitat; feature: feces | place: USA | collected 1985/1987 | reverse complement strand
CCCATGGTTCAAGGTCTCGCCTCCGGCTCGGTCGGCTCGTGGCATGAGGTCCCCCAGACCTCACTCGGTCTCCGCTCCGCTTCGGTCGGCGCAGAGCAGACATCCCCCGGACGTCTTGCGGTCTCCGCTCCGCTTCGGTCGGCGCAGAGCAGACATCCCCCGGATGTCTTGCGCCCCATCTTCCGCAAGGCTCCGGTTGTTGTGGGGCAGGCTCTCTATAATGATAAGACAGGAAAGGTAGGATTTTTATGATTAGATTTAATAACGATTACAACCGCGGTGCATTTGATTGCATTTTGAAGGCACTGGCGGATACAAATACAACCAGCTATCCGGGATATGGTGAGGATGAGTGGTGCGATAAGGCTGAGCAGATTATTAAGGGGCTTATTGGCAGAGATGATTCCATGATTAAATTTATTCCGGGTGCGACACAGGCCAATTATGTTGTGGTTGCGGCGGCGCTTTCACCGGTGCAGAGCGTGATTGCAGCGGATACGGGACATATCAATTGCCACGAGGCAGCTTCTATTGAGAATACAGGTCATAAGATTCTTGCGCTTCCTAACACGGATGGTAAAATCAGTGCTGCGCAGATTGAGGCGTGTGCCGCAGAGTATTATGACAATGCAAAGCCTGAGTATCTGACGGAGCCAAAGATGGTTTATATTTCATTTCCGACTGAGCAGGGTACTCTTTACACGAAAAGAGAGCTTTGCGATATCAGTGCTGTCTGCAAGAAATACGGCATGTATCTGTTTGTTGATGGTGCGAGAATGGGATATGGACTGGGCTCAGATAAAAATGACCTTACACTTTGTGATTTTGCCATGCTTTCGGATGTTTTTTATATCGGTGGCACAAAGTGTGGTGCGCTCTTTGGCGAAGCGCTGGTTATAAATGCTGAGGATATCAAGTATCGTTTTAAGGCTTATATGAAGCAAAACGGTGCAGTGCTTGCAAAGGGCTGGCTGATGGGCTTACAGTTTGCCACTATGCTTGAGAATGGCGATTATTTTGAAAAGACAAAGCGTGCTGATGAGCTTGCCATGCAGATTAAAGAGGCATTTGAACAGAAGAAGGTACCGTTTTGGGTTGAGAGCTTTACAAATCAGCAGTTTGTGATTTTATCGGATGAGCAGAAGAAGACACTTGCCGAGAAATACTATTTTGAAGAGATGGGAAGAGAGAAGGATGGCACTGTAGTACGATTCTGCACCAGCTGGGCCACAAAACAGGAGGAGGTTGATGCACTGGTTTTAGATATATCAAAGCTGGTGTAGTAACAGATTTATAGTTTTTCGTATATTTCGTATAGTTTTTTTAATTTATGCTTGCATTATTCTAAACTTTTTGGTAGAATAATGCTTGTTCGCAGGAGTGGCGGAATTGGCAGACGCGCAGGCTTCAGGTGCCTGTGGTAGCAATATCGTGTGGGTTCAAGTCCCATCTCCTGCATTAACAGGGAAGTCGGTGAGCGGCTTCCTATTTTATTTTGTGCAGATAATTTTGAAAGCCTATTGGCTATTAATGGTCTGTAACCGTTGCCTGCCACACTGAGGGGTACAGCTGTCACAGGAATTTGATTATTATATTGGAGATGGGATTGCAGCGTGAAGAGATTGAATCTATCTTATATTAATGTAATATGTGTGTTTGTTTTGTCCTTTGCTGTTATGGAGTATGTAAATCTTTTGATTGGCAGAGTGGGCGGATTTCCTGTGCTTGCAGGTGTGCTTGTGTCATATTCCGTTATGAGATATGGCAGCTTTGCAAGGAAAAATATGGCATGCTACATGGGCATCTATATACTGACATGGTTTATAGGTACGGTAGTGCTCTTTATCTCAAAATACTCAGGCTGGGGCAATATCAAAAAGCTTGGTCCGGCGCAGTATTTCAAGGCACTGTATGGCTCAACCCTGTCAGAGATATGGGAATATTTTTTTGCAATTGTGCTCATGCTGACAGTGATTGTTTCACTTTTTCCGCTTACCGTAATAAAAAGCAGGAAAATATATGCACGGTATGTGTTGGGGAATACGCTTTTTTGGACGATAATACTCATACCGCTTAGGTTTATAGATAAGAAATTTGTCAATCACAAAGTGATGTGGCAGGCCGGCTGTATGATGGCCTTTGCTGTGCTTTTGCTTGTGCTGGAGCTTTTCGTTGTATACAGACTGGTGAAATACAGGTATTGCGATGAGCATGCAGACAGGAAAGTGCGCATTCACAGACGCAGGGTTCGAAGGAAAACCATAAAAGCTGTAATAGTCATTGTGCCGGTCGTTGTCATTGCAATTATTGTTGTTTACACATATTTCATGTCGCCTTCAAACGAGCCGGCTGAATATGAAAAGGTCGCAAGCTGTATCACAAATGATGACAGGCTTGGACCTATGGTTTATGACAGTCAGGTGTATATTCCGATAACCATAGAGCTTGACTATGCAGGGACTGGCAGTCCGCTTGGCTATATTGTATACAAGGATCAGGACTATAGCAGCAGGTATTATGAGGTTGCAGCATCAAATCTCTTATATATGAATAAGAATGGTGACGATACATATTTACAGATGGCGGGCAACGCATCAAATTCATATAAGAAGCTGTCTGTGGTTGAAAAAAGCAATTCATGGAAGGACTGCAGCGTTTTTCTCATGTGGGATGAGGAGTGGCAGTCAGAGTCGCGCTACAGCAAGGATGTAACAGGCTATACGGAGTGCGATGAGGATTTCATAAAAAGTCTTGAGGATACCTTTGGTGCAGTGAAAATAAATCCGGCAGACTTCAAGGACTATGATGCCTATTTTACAATAGAGGGCTACAAATCCATGAAGGATGCCATAGAGAGTGACAGTCATGTGGGCACCTGGGTGGGCTGCATACTGGCAAAAGACGATAAATTTTACTATGGCAGCTACGACAATGAAATCACAGGCGGACAGCTTCAGATGCTGCGCCATGTGCTCGGCGGTAATTGATATAGCATTTAATTTTTGCCGAAAGAAAATTAAAGTAAAAAGAAATAAAAAAAGGATTTTTAAAAATCACGTCGAATAATAACTAGTGTAGAGCATAATTAGTGTAGAGCACTATTAGTGTAGAGCATAATTAGTGGAATGTAACGCTATTTGTTACATTTGTGTGTGAATAGCAGCAGAACATAACGACTGTGACAGCGAGGAGGCAGATAAATGACTATTCGCGAGCAGATAGAAAAACGTGAGCAGGAAATACTTAGTCCGTTCGCATGCCTGAGCATCAACTCAAGAGGCAGGGACTATGATGAGCCGCAGTGCGACATCAGGCCTGTTTTTCAGCGGGACAGGGACCGGATACTGCATAGCAAGGCATTCAGGCGTCTGAAAAATAAGACACAGGTGTTTCTTACACCAAAGGGCGACCATTACCGCACACGTATGTCGCATACACTTGAGGTGTCGCAGAATGCCAGGACAATAGCCAAGGCACTGAGACTGAATGAGGATCTGGTGGAGGCTATAGCGCTGGGACACGATCTGGGGCATACACCGTTTGGACATGCGGGTGAACGTATCCTCAATGAGATATACGAGGGTGGCTTTAAGCATAATGAGCAGAGTGTGCGCATAGTGGAGAAGCTCGAAAAGGACGGGGCAGGACTCAATCTGACCTGGGAGGTCAGAGATGGTATGCTAAATCACCAGACCTCGCTCATGCCACACACCTTAGAGGGCAAAATAGTCAGGCTTTCAGACAAGATAGCCTACATAAATTCAGACTTTGATGATGCAATACGCGCACAGCTTCTGTGCGAGGATGATATACCGCTTGAGATAAGAAACACGCTTGGACACAGCACCAAGGCCAGGCTCAATCATATGGTGCACAATATCATCACAAACAGCATGGGAAAGGACGATATATGCATGTCAGAAGAGTCTGCGCAGGCAATGCAGGATTTGCGTAAATTCATGTTCGCAAACCTCTATAACAATCCAGTCGCAAAAAGCGAGGAGAAAAAGGCCAAGGCGATGCTCAAGCAGCTTTACTTCTATTATATGGAGCATATAGAGGAGCTGCCGCAGAAATACCTCGCCATGCTAGGTCAGGGGGATGACAAGGGGCGCATCATATGCGACTATATATCAGGCATGACAGACCAGTATGCCACCACGAAATTCCACGAGTATTTCGTACCGGTAGCCTGGGAAATAGATGGATATTGATTTTCGCCGGGCGACACAAAGATGAACAGTAAGGGGATGATAAAATGCCGTACTACTCTGACGAGCTTGTAGAGGAGGTACGTTCGCGAAATGACATAGTCGATGTCATAGGAAGCTACGTGCATCTTCAGAAAAAGGGAAGTACCTATTTTGGATTATGCCCATTCCATAACGAAAAGACCGGATCCTTTTCCGTCTCACCGAATAAGCAGATGTACTATTGCTTCGGCTGTGGAGCCGGAGGCAATGTATTTACATTTCTCATGCAGTATGAGAACTTTACCTTCCCTGAGGCCATGCAGGAGCTTGCAGACCGTGTGGGAATTGAGCTTCCCAAGCAGGAGATGACCTCAGCACAAAGGAGGGAGGCAGACAGGCGTACACAGCTGCTTGAGATAAATAAAGAGGCTGCAAAGTATTTTTATATGCTGCTTCGTGGACCGAGAGGACAAAGGGCACATGAGTATTTCAAAAAGAGAGAGCTTTCTGATGAGACAATGCAGAAGTTCGGGCTTGGTTACTCGGACCAGTACAGTGATGATCTGTACAAGTATCTGCGCAGCAAGGGCTATGATGATGAGATACTTAAGGAGACAGGTCTTGTGACGATAGATGAGGTCAGAGGCGGGCACGATAAGTTCTGGAATCGTGCGATGTTTCCGATTATGGATGTGCACAACCGCGTCATAGGCTTTGGAGGCCGAGTGATGGGTGACGGAGAGCCAAAGTATTTAAACTCTCCGGAGACAAAGATATTTGATAAGAGCCGTAATCTTTACGGACTTAATATAGCAAGGAGCACGAGGAAAAATCAGCTCCTTTTGTGTGAGGGCTACATGGATGTCATAGCACTGCATCAGGCGGGCTTTGACAATGCGGTGGCGTCGCTTGGCACGGCGCTCACGAGCGGACATGCCTCACTATTAAAGAGATATACCAATGAAGTGTATCTGACATATGACAGTGATGGCGCCGGGGTAAAGGCAGCGCTGCGTGCGATTCCGATACTCAAGGAGGTAGGCATCACAACAAAGGTCATTAACATGCGGCCGTACAAGGACCCGGATGAGTTTATCAAGGCGCTTGGCGCACAGGAGTATGAGGAGCGTATCAAAAAGGCTGAAAACAGCTTTATGTTTCAGATACGGATCATGCAGGCAGGCTATGATATGGACGATCCCGAGTCAAAAACCGCATTTTATAATGAAATTGCAAAGAAGCTGCTTGGGTTTACCGAGGAGCTTGAGCGGACAAACTATACGCAGGCAGTGTCAAGAGAGTATAGCATACCATACGACGACTTAAGAAAGCTCGTAAACAGTATGGCAATGAAGGGCGGTATCGTAAAGCCCCAGACAAAGCTTAAAAGTGGAATCAATGAGAAAAATAAAAAGGAGGATGGCATGAAGCAGTCGCAGAAGCTTCTCCTCACATGGCTCATAGAGGATAATTCACTTTTTGACAGGATAAAGGGGCGTATCAGTGCAGATGACTTTACCGAAGAGCTGTACCACAAGGTGGCTAAGGAGGTTTTTTCACAGTACGAGACCACGCATACAGTAAATCCGGCCAGGATAGTAAGCATGTTTACCGATGAGGACGAACAGCGCGAGGTGGCAGGGCTTTTCAATGCCACAATCCATCAGGTGGAGGGCAAAAATGACAAGGCAACCGCACTCAGGGAAACCGTTGTCCGTATCAAGCAAAACAGCATAGACTACCGCTCAAAGCATCTGGCACCTACAGATATGGAGGGCATGATGAGGATTATTGAGGATAAGCGTGCACTCGAAGAATTGCAAAAAATACCAGAATAAAGAGGAAAATAAAATGGCAAAGAAAAAGGAACAAAAAGACATGGCACAGGAGCAGGAGCAGAGACTGAATTTCCAGCAGAAGCTTATTGAGATTCTTGAGCTTGGAAAAAAGAAAAAGAATATGCTCGAATATCAGGAAATTGCAGATTTTTTCAAGGACTTAAATCTGGATCCGGAGAAGTTTGAGATGGTAATAGATTATCTCGAGCAAAACGGCATAGACGTGCTTAAAATCAGCAATGATGATGACGTGGATGATGATATCATACTCGATGATGAGGATGAGGTAGAGGTTGAAAAGATTGACCTCTCAGTACCGGAGGGAGTCAGCGTCGAGGATCCTGTCCGTATGTATCTTAAGGAAATAGGTAAGGTACCTCTTCTCTCAGCAGATGAGGAGATTGAGCTCGCCCAGAATATGGAGGACGGAGCGGTAGCAACCGAGAAGATTAATGTACTAAAGGGCCGCCTTGATGGTGCATCGGAAGAGGAAAAGGCTGAGATAAAGGAAGAAATAAAGACACTGCAGAGGGATGTGGACAAGGGAGCAGATGCCAAAAAGCGTCTTGCAGAAGCAAACCTGCGTCTTGTTGTCAGCATCGCAAAGAGATATGTGGGAAGAGGAATGCTTTTCCTTGACCTGATTCAGGAGGGAAACTTAGGTCTTATCAAGGCAGTTGAGAAGTTCGACTACAAGAAGGGCTACAAATTCTCTACATATGCCACATGGTGGATTCGCCAGGCTATCACAAGAGCCATAGCTGATCAGGCCAGAACAATCCGTATTCCTGTGCATATGGTTGAGACAATCAACAAGCTCATCCGTGTGTCAAGACAGCTCCTTCAGGAGCTTGGCAGAGAGCCTTCACCGGAGGAAATTGCCAAGGAGATGAACATGCCGGTAGAGCGTGTGCGTGAGATACTCAAGATATCGCAGGAGCCTGTTTCACTTGAGACTCCAATCGGTGAGGAGGAGGATTCACATCTTGGTGATTTCATCAAGGATGATAATGTACCGGTTCCTGCTGATGCGGCAGCATTCACACTTCTTAAGGAGCAGCTTGAGGAGGTGCTTGGCACTCTTACAGAGAGAGAGCAGAAGGTACTCACACTTCGCTTTGGCTTAGAGGACGGCAGAGCCAGAACACTTGAAGAAGTAGGTAAGGAGTTCAACGTCACTCGTGAGCGTATCCGCCAGATTGAGGCAAAGGCGCTAAGAAAGCTTCGTCATCCAAGCAGAAGTAGAAAGCTTAAGGACTACTTAGAGTAAGATGATTAGGCTATCCAGAAGAATGGAGGCAGTGGCATCAATGGTCACGGCCGGCTACACGCTGTGTGATGTGGGGACCGACCATGGCTATGTGCCTATTGCCCTGGTGCAGGGTAATATAATACCGAAGGCAATTGCTGTTGATATAAATAAGGGACCGCTTGAGCGCGCCAATGAGCATATAAGGGCAAACGGTCTGACAGAGCAGATTACCACAAGGCTTTCCAATGGGCTTGAAGCGATACACGACGGAGAGGTTGACTCTATTGTCATAGCAGGAATGGGAGGAGAGCTTGTTATTCACATTTTAACCGCAGGGGAGACAGTGTGCAGGTCGGCAAAGGAGCTGATTCTGCAGCCACAGTCGGAAGTGAGCAAAGTCCGTGAATATGTAAGGAACACAGGCTATAAGATAGTTGATGAGGATATGATTTTGGAGGACGGAAAATACTATCCGATGTTCAGATGTGTGCCGTGTGCGGACAATTCCGCATGGGACAATATGGACGAGACGACGGTTACTGTATGCGATTTGTACGGACCTGTACTTATCAAAAACGGTAATCCGGTGCTTCGGAAGTTTCTTGTCAGGGAACACCACAAGCTGGCTGCCATCATGCAGCAGCTAAGGACACAGGAGATGAGTGATTCCATCATGGACAGAATCGAGCAGATAAACGAGATGATGGCATACAATGAGGCAGCATATTCGACTATGGGGGCAATAAGAAATGCAGGAATATAGTGTGAAGGTGACCTTGCCGGATGGACAGGTCATGGCAGTGACAGCATCGGAAAGTGATACTTTAGAAGCCGTAGCGGACAGATTCAAGGATTATTATGAGGATGACATAATCCTTGGAATTGTAAACGGCAGGCTTCGTGAACTGAATAAGAAAATAAAAAGTGACTGTGAGCTTAGCTTCGTGACGACAGCTGACAGGGATGGCAAGCGTACATACAGAAGAAGTGTTGTGCTGCTTTTGCAGAGGGCTATATACGATGTATATGGCAGCATGACACAGCTTCATGTGATGCATTCGCTCGGAGAAGGCTATTATTGTGAGCTTGAGAAAAGCGTGACAGAGCATGATATCGACAGGATAGTTTGCAGCATGCACTCATTTGTGGAAAAAGACCTCACAATCACCAAGCACAGTGCAAAAACACAGTATGCGGAGCAGCTTTTCAAGGAAAAAGGGCTGCATGATAAGGAGAGGTTATTGCACTACAGGAGAAGCTCCAGAGTCAATCTCTATGAGCTGGATGGTGTGGTGGATTATTTCTACGGATTTATGGCACCATCGACAGGCATGCTCAAATACTTTGATATAGTGCCGTATGAGAGTGGCTTCGTGCTTCTTTTTCCGGGTGCCAACAGCAGGAGCGTTGAGCCGCTTGTGACATCAAATAAGCTGTTTCACACGCTGGATGATTCCAGGGAATGGAGCAAGATGCTTGGAATAGGCACGATAGGCTCACTAAATGATGCGATTGCAGCAGGCAGGGGACAGGAAATCATGCTGCTTCAGGAGGCACTGATGGAGCAGAAGATAGGAAATCTTGCAGCGCAGATTGCTTCGGATGATAAAAAGAAATTTGTCATGATAGCAGGCCCGTCATCATCAGGCAAGACATCGTTTGCCAACAGACTGTCAATCCAGCTTATCGCAAAGGGCAGAAAGCCACATCCGTTAAGTCTGGATGACTACTATGTGGACAGGGAGTTTTGCCCGAAGAATCCGGACGGAAGCTTTGATTTTGAGTGCCTTGAATCTATTGATATAAAGCTGTTCAATGAGGATATGAACAGGCTTCTTAAAGGAGAGGCTGTTGATATGCCTTCCTTCAATTTCAAGACAGGAAAGAGAGAGTACCGCGGAAGAAAGCTGACGCTGGGAGCTGATGATATACTTGTCATAGAAGGAATCCACGGCCTGAATGACAGGCTTTCACAGCTTATCCCGCCTGAGCACAAGTTCAAAATCTATATCTCAGCGCTTACACAGCTCAATATTGACGAGCACAATCCTCTTTCCACCACAGATGAAAGACTTATACGCCGGATTGTGCGTGATGCGCGCACACGAGGTACCAATGCCATGGAGACCATCGCTATGTGGCCGTCTGTCAGAAAGGGTGAAAGGGAGAATATCTTTCCTTTCCAGGAACAGGCGGATGTGATGTTCAACTCTGCACTTGTGTATGAGCTTGCGGTACTCAAGGTGTATGCGGAGCCGTTGCTTTTTGGCATAGAAAGAGACTGCCCGGAGTATCTCGAGGCAAAGAGGCTGCTTAAGCTCTTAGACTACTTTCTTCCGATGCCGGCTGACGGCATACCAAACAATTCACTGCTTCGTGAGTTTGTAGGAGGAAGCTGCTTTAATGTTTAAAACTAAAAATCCCGCTCGCAGTATTTATGGTCTGCAAAAGGGAGACTGCATCATATACAACAGCAATAATAGTTACCGGGAAATAATAAAATGCAACTGAGATATCTCAGTTGCATTTTTAATGGTGCACCTTGCGGCGCACGTTACTGATAAGTTATTTTACGAAACGCCAATAGGCTTTAGATTATTAAAATAAGCAGGACGATAAGCCGGGTTATGTCGTTGAGTGATCATCTATCTAGGACGCCTGTTGCCAGACGCCTCAAGCAACCTACCTAAAGCTGGCGGGCCACGTCAAAGCTTTGTTTCGGTCTTGCTTCGGATGGGGTTTACATGTGCCCTCCCTGTTACCAGTGAGGCGGTAGTCTCTTACACTGCCATTCCACCCTTACCACAAAAGTGGCGGTATATTTCTGTTGCACTGTCCTTAGAGTTTCCTCCACCGGCCGTTAACCGGCATCCTGCCCTATGAAGCCCGGACTTTCCTCACCTGCGGTCTTTCGACACCTGCAGCCGCGATCACCTGTCCTGCATATTTATTTAATATACCAAGCATTTTTCCAAAAATCAAGCCCTTTTACCAACTTTAATAAACGAAATATAAAATGTTTCTTAAAAGACGATAGGTCTATTGACGGTTTTTATCTTCAATATTATCTTAATAATGTAAAGAGCGATTTAAAACCTCAAATTCATAGCGTGGACACTGTATGAGGTAAGAATCTGGCTATAATGAAAATATAGGGCGAGGCGGTAATATGAGAGAAAAATTTATCAGATTTATGAATGGAAGAAACGGGATGGACGAGCTTGCAAGGGCTGAGTCATGGGTAGTAATGATATTACTTGTGGTTTCAATATTTACAAGGTCGGCGATACTTGATATACTGGCAATAGGACTGATGATACATATGTATTTTCGTGTGTTTTCGAGAAACGTAAGCAAGCGATATGCAGAGAATCAGAAGTTTTTAAATGCCAGGTATGAGTGGACCGTAAAGGCAGAGCGCAGGAAAAAGCGCTTTGCACAGAGGAAGCAGTACAAGTTCTTCAAGTGCCCTATGTGCAAGCAGGAGGTCAGGGTGCCAAGAGGACATGGCAAGATCTGTATTACCTGTCCGAAGTGCCGGGAGCAGTTCGTGAGACGTAGCTAGTATGTCAATATATACTTGTACATAAGAGCATGGAGAAGAGAAATGTTTGGATATATAACTGTCAATAAGGACACCTTGTCCGAGGAAAATAAAAAAATATATCAAAGCTATTATTGCGGGCTGTGCCAGACAATGAAGTCGCAGTATGGCAGGCGTGCACAGATGGCACTAAACTATGACATGACTTTTCTCATAGTGCTTCTGACAGGCTTGTATGAGCCGGATAGTGTGACGCGGTATGGATTTGTATGCAGCGTGCACCCTACGAAGAAGCGTACACTTCGCACCAATGAGATTACAGAGTATGCTGCAGCTATGAACATACTGCTTGCATACTATAATCTGATAGATGACTGGAAGGACGATAAAAGCCTGACGAAGAAGACATACGCAGAGATGCTGAAAAAGGACTTTGAGAAGGCAAAAAAAGGCTATCCGATACAGGCTAAGGCGATAGAGGACTACATTGCAAGGCTTGCAGAGTGCGAGAAGAGCAATGATACCAATATTGATGCAGTTGCGGGGCTGACAGGAGAGATGCTCGGCATACTTTTTGCGTGGAAGCAGGATGAGTGGCAGAAGGATTTGAAGGAATTTGGCTGCTACATGGGCAAATTTATTTATATAATGGATGCGTATGAGGACATAGGGGATGATGTGAAAAAGAAATCATATAATCCACTTATACAGCTCATGCGCTGTTGCAATAATGATCAGGAAAAATTTGACAAATCCTGTCGGCTTATGATGACATCTATGCTTTCAGAGGCAGCAAAAATATTTGAGAGGTTGCCAATTCTCTTACATGCGGATATAATCAGAAATGTTCTATACTCTGGTGTGTGGAGCAAGTATGAGTATATTCAGATGAAGAAAAGGAAGAAACATAAATGATAGATCCATATCAGGTGCTCGGTGTCAGCCGCAGTGCAAGTGACGATGAAATAAAAAAGGCCTACAGGAGCTTAAGCAGAAAATATCATCCTGATGCCAATATCAACAATCCTAACAAGGATCAGGCTGAGGAGAAGTTTAAGCAGGTGCAGCAGGCATATGACCAGATAATGAAGGAAAAGCAGTCCGGTGCTGCCGGAGCCGGTGGATATGGCGGTGCGGGAAGCAGCAGCTCATACGGCGGCAGCTCTTATGGTGGAGCATATGGTGGTGGACCTGGAGCAGGTGATCCATTTGGAGCAGGTGGACCGTTTGGCGGTTTCTATGGCCGCTATACCTACAATAATGCAGGCAGCAGTGCACAGGATGACAATCCAAAGGTGCGTGCAGCAGGCAATTTCATCAGCAACGGCTACTACAATGAGGCACTGAAGGTGCTTGAGGAGGTACCTTTTGCTGAGAGACGCGGAAGGTGGTACTACTACAGTGCCATCGCAAACCAAAAGCTCGGCAACACAGCGACAGCCATAGAACACATACAGCGAGCAGTGTCGCTTGAGCCAAACAACATGCAGTACCGCCAGTTTATGCAGATAATTGAAAATGGTGGCTCGTGGTATTCGGATATGGGAGACATATACGGACGCCCTAGTGGCAGGGGCAGCGAGTGCTGCAGCCTGCTAGCCACATTCCTTTGCTGGCAGATGTTTTGCTGCTAGTATATATTTTAATAACTGAACTAATGATAACAGCCTATGACTCAATGAGACATGGGCTGTTATTTGATATTATGCTGTGGTGTACAGCCTGACAAAGTAGTTATATAGCTTTCACAAGTTGAAAAAGGTACTGGGTTGTTATATAATTGTACTAAATATATAGGTTGCATCGACAGTGTTTTGTTTAGTTTAGGGGGCAAAAATGGAGAAGTTGAATATACTAATCCTGGATAGCAACAATAAGGACAGACAGGAGTTAAGGGAAATAATCGAGAGCGCAGACTCTGATTTTATATACGAGATAATGGAGGTGGCAAATCCACAAAAAGCTGCACAATTGCTTGGTGAGCGCAGAATAGATATCATGCTTACGGAGATTTTTGACAGCATAGAGACCGGGACAGATATCATAGGCTATGCCAGAGAAAAAGGTGTCAATCCTCATATACATATAGTGATTGTAAGCAGACAGCGTGATTTTGAGAGCGCCCGAATGGCGATAGAGCATGGAGTGGAGCTGTATATCTTAAAGCCTGTTGCACCGACAGAGATTGCGTCGTGCATGGCACAGATGATTTGTGAGATACATGATAGCAGAAAAAATGAAGAACAAAAAACAAGATGACATTTTTAATGTGTGGATTTTTGCTGTCGCAATATATTGCAACAGGAAACAGGCGGTATATGGACGAGCTTATGAGATTCACACAAATGAATGATTTAAACTCTGCCCAACATGTGAGTAATATCATGCTTTTGTGGGTAGACAGTGCATTTTGGAATGAAAATGCCGATAAAGTCATTGATAGAATAAATGAGAGCTTTGCTTCAAGGGCAGAGGCTGTCAGCCTGGGCGGCAACTATGTGCTCATCCTGCTTTGTGAGAATCATTACAGCAGGTTAAGCTATATGGCTGAGGGCATATACTATATGCTTACTGAGGTGTATGGTCAGCAATGCTATCTTGCTGTTGGCGCAGGCATGAATGATATCTATGAGATACACGACAGCTGTCAGAGGCTTCTAAAGCTTATGGAAAACAGATTTTTTGCTGACAACAATGGCATCTACTACGAGGATGATGATGAGTTTGTCGAACGTGATGAATCTGAGAGAGCGGAGTGTATAAACAAGCTGCTTATGTACATCAGAAAGAGGGATATCGAGCTTGTCAGAAGAGAGTATGGGCACTTGAAGCACATGATGTTTCAGAATAAATCGGACTCCGAGACATTTGTGAAGTTTGTTTTTGCAGAGATTGCGCTTGAGCTGGACAATGCAGCTCATGGAAGTGTCTATGGACCGGGGAAGAAACAGGTCGAGAGGCTTTTTGAGGCAGAATCTCTAAACGAGTTATATAATATCATAGAAGAAAATATCTGTAATTATGGTGAAAATATCGCTACAGATGACAAGCAGATCCGAAAGGATGTAGCACTGGTCAAAAGCTATATCAAGGCGCATCTGTCAGAGAAGATAAACCTGGAGAGCCTTGCAGATATGGTCTTTCTTTCACCGGGGTATTTGAGTCTTATTTTCAAACAGTCGACAGGGGATACAGTCAGTCATTACATTATCTCCAAGCGTATAGATGAGGCAAAGAGACTGCTTGAGACCACCAATATGAAGGTTAACCAGATTTGTGAGAAGGTAGGCATTGATAATGTATCGTATTTTGGACAGCGGTTTAAGATGTTTTGTGGAATGAGTCCAAGCGAGTATAGAAAGCGCAAAAAATACGGGGTGAGGTAGAAACAGATTAACATATGAAGAAAAGAAATGAAAATAGTGATACAAATCTAAAAAAAATTATATTTACAAAAAGCATCGAAAGAATATAATTATATATATAACGAAAAAAGTCTAAGAGAAGAATCGCATGGAGAGTTGATGATGAGGATGATGAGAAAAATGTTCAAAAGAATAGTCAGCATTGTGATGGCATTGCTTGTTATATTGGGAACAGCAGTTTATGGGGGAAGTGTGTCTGCGGAGGAGCAGACTGCTACTACAACCTTTACGATAAATCAGAATTATATATATTTAAATCCTGCAGGAATGAATCTAGGAGAAGTGGATTGGACTAAAGCAGACGCTGATATTGAATTAAATGTTAATGGATGGGCTGATGTACATAAAGGTGAATACGATCCAAATAGCGGATATTGGTATTGGAATGCTTCAAGTTGGAACATTAAACCAGATAACAAATTCTTTTTTACATATACGAAATATAGTGACTATGGTAATGACAATGATAATCCAATAAAGAAGAAGCCTTATTACAGAACTGAAATGTCAGCGGATGTTCTTAAAAAAGGAAAGGTATATGCACAAAATGGCACTGCAACTGGTCCGATTGATGGACAAGCTGTATATGCATTAAAAGAATATACATCAAATGCAGGACAAAGTTTGTCATTTGTGGATATGACAGCAAGTGAGCTGAGCGGAGTACAGGCACAGTTCAGCTTAGATGGCAAGTATGATGACTCTACAAGTGAACAGGTAACGGATGGTAAAGTAACAGTTCCAAATGATGTGAATGGAAATGCATATCAATATGTGAGATTTATTGATGCTAAAAACAACCCTATTACGGATTCCTTTGACTTAGCAACAGCAATTAGCAAAGGTGGCGTCCTATATTATGGAACAGTAAGCAACAATAGCACTGGTTCAATAAATTCAGTATGGAGTAAAGATAAGAAAAATTCATCTGAACCGACAATTAAAAAGCTATATTTTAAACAAACTGATTTCCCTATTGACGAAAAAGATAGTATAAAAGTGAAAATAGGGAATGGTATTTATGAAAATGTTATTGTAGAAGATAATACAATCCTAAGCTATGACCTCAATGGAAAAACATTATCATCAGACACTATTATAGAAGTGGAAAAAGGTGATACTACATATAGATTTTATCCAAATGGAAACCTGAGTTTGGTTACTATAGATAGTGAAGGAAATGCTGGGTTAAGTATATATAGAAATAACCCTAGTGGTACATATACAGTATATTATGATGCAACATTATCAAAACTGTCCTATAAATATACAAATGATGTGAAAAATGAAGGAAAAGGAATTCCATATCCAGATAATGCGGCGAAGGTTTATTATTATGCCACAAACGGAACGAAACCAATAACTGGGGAAATGAAATTAGATAATAAAGAAGGCTATCCAGATGTATATAAGGTTGATCTTCCAGATGGATATAATAAGGTAAGATTTGCAGCTTATAATGTCCAGGATGAGAATCCATCGAAAAATGGTGACGCAACAGATTTGGTAACTATTCCAGGTAATTTGATGAATCCATGTTATTACGGTGATTCAAGTGATGATGTTATTTACAAAGGTGGAAATCGTGGTGGATATTGGGATGAGGCTTATACTGTAAGAGATCCTGAAAAAGAAGCAGAACAACATAATAGTAAAGATGTTGTAGACATTAATGAAGGCACCTTTACAAGAAATGCGAGCACTTTATATGTAAATTCAACATTTTATGATTATTATACAGATTATGAATTGAACGGAAAAAACAGAGATGATTATGATCAAAATAATCCGGCGGCTGGTTCGCAAAGAAGTTATGTTACCTTCCGTCAGTTTGACCAAGCACTCAGTAATTACTATGAAAATAAAAATGTAAGTATACCGATTTATACAGGTCATTTTCAGCCGGATTATAAAGAAAATAATAGCCAGTGGGGTAATCCTTTTTCTGCAATCGCCGGTACATTAGACCTTAATGGATATAATAAAGATGATCAAAGTGGTTTTATGTCTACGAATAATTCAACATTGGATGCGAATGGAAAAGGCAAATACTATGATTCCGCAGCGCAAGGATTGGTAGCAAATGCATTAAGTGAAAACAATCTAATGACTTCAGATAACAATGCATTAGAACCACATTTTAATGAAGAATTCCTTACAGGAGATAATAGCAAACACACAGCTCTTGCAAAAGTATACAAGAATGTATCCTTTCCATTTACAAAACAAAAAGTAGATGATAAAGGAAATAAGAACGACAATAGTGGTGTTGAATACTGGTATTTTGATAGTGCAGATACAACATTGGCAATGCGTACTGACAAAGAATCAGGAAGTTATTATTTGAAGGATGTAGGTCACCAGGATTGGTCAAAAAATGTAAATAGTTCAAGTAAGACTGATGGAGTTTCCAATCCTTACGGTTTCTTTCCATTTAATGAAACAGCGAAGGCATGTAGTGCCAGCAATTACAATTATGGATTTGGTACGAAGTTAGAATTTAAATTCCGCCTGACAGACGATGGGACTGTAGTAGGAACAGATGGAAAAGAATATCCAATTAAATTCAACTTCTCCGGTGATGATGATGTCTGGGTGTATGTAGATGGAAAGCTTGCACTGGATGTTGGTGGAGCACATGGAAAAGTAACAGGTCAGATTGACTTTAAAAACAAAATAGCAACAGTTAGCAATACAAAGAAAAGTCAGAATGAATCTTCAAAAGAAGGAGCGCCTACCACGAGTAGTGTTGAAATTAAAGGCTCGAATTCGGATGAACATACATTAACTATGTTTTATATGGAACGTGGTATGTGGGAATCAAACATGAAAGTATCCTTCAACTTCCCGGATGAAAATGAATTCGCTGTGGAAAAGAAAGTTGATACAACAGGTGTGAATACAGAGTTATTCCCGACATCATTGTTTGAAGATGCTTCCGTATTCCCATTCACGATTCAAAATCAGGCAACACATTATGGAACACAAGAAGCACAATCTTCCGATGCAAAACAGCCTAAAACTTATAATGATAGTTTTTCAGAAGGAAAGTTATCAAAAACATTTTCACAAAATACATTTGAAACTATAAATGAGAAGGCTGGTCAGGAAAAAGTGGTTCACTGGAAGGCAAAATTTGATGATGCGGAAGGAGAGCATGTTAACCAAAGATTTGGAATCATACAACCGGTAAAAGGAGAAACATTTGATGCATCTGATACAAATGCATTCTTGCAATTCAAGATGTACTATGACTATCAGGACATTCCGGGACTTACAAGTACCTATCTGGAACTGGAAGATTCCTTGGGACGAAAAATAGGAGGTTATCTTTCAGGAAAGACTTACGGAAACAGTAGTCTTGTACAGAAAAAATGGAATACGATTCAGGTTGACTTGAGTAAACTACAGGGAGATAAGACATTTGATTATTCCAAGATAAAAAATATCAAATTTAATTATAATTTCGAGAGAGATATTTACTTGGATGATTTTATATTCATTCCTTCCGTTGTAGCAGCAGCCAAAACTGGATTTGTAACACAACAACAGGATATTCCGGATTATGGTTCTGCGACAAGTGGAACGTTGAAATATCCGGAAGGAGCACAGTATACATTATCTAAAAAGGATGGCTCATCAAAACTGTACAGAATCGACAGTGACGGAAAGTTCGCTTTGGCAGATGGAGAGACAGCAACATTTAGTGATCAGTTTAGACGAGGAAGCTACATTGCTGTATCGGAAGATGTGAATTCATCAGTATTTGATACGACATGGACACTTTATGAAAATGGACAGGCTGTATCAACAATGGAAAAAGGAACAACGGTGGAAAATGAAGATCCTATTCCGTTAGTTAAAAATGTTGAAAGCAATACAATTCGAGATGGCCGTAAAGAAGTATATAGGCTTGGTTCAAATGGCAATGGTGTAGAAATACCTAACAAGGGATATCTTTTTACCGGATATGCGAAGAATCAAGATTCTGGGAAGACAGAAAATAAAAATACAATTGTATTCAGATCATATGCAGATCCTAACAATCAGACGACAATGACAAAGCTGAAAGCAACATTTGTCAATAAAGTAAAAACCGGAAAAATAGAGATTTGGAAAAAAGCTGCAGAAGGATCAGATAAATTGACGGGTGACTATACATTCCATGTAGAGTTCAGTAATGTTGCAGATCTTTCACTGGAATCTAAGAAGATTGTAAAGGATTATACAATCAAAGCTGGACAGTCAGTGACTATAGAAGGAATTCCGGCAGGAACAGACTATAGAATCAGCGAGCTTAACAGTGAAGATGGTTCCACACTGGAAAGTGTAATTGTAAAAAATAATAATTCATTCGATGCAGGATATGATCCGGTTACGAAAGTTGTTTCCGGTAAGGTGATTGCTTCCAGTGATATGAAAGGGGCTGGAATAAAAAATCCAGATACATCATTGGATGCTACAATTATTACTTTCAATAATACGTTAAAACCTACAATCAATCTTAATCTTAAGAAAGTGTGGATAAATACAGATGATATCACACTTCCAGATTCAATTAAGATCCGGCTTCAGAGAAGCAAGGATAAAGGAACAACATGGGAAACAGTTAAATACGATGGAACAAACGAAACAATAACACTTTATAAAGGATATGACGGACAGTGGAGTTATCCATTCAAAGACCTGGATCAATATGAGAATTATAAAGCAAATCCAAAGGTTCCATATATCTATCGAGTTGTAGAGGTATCAGGAGAAGATGGAAGTGAGACGGTGATTGAAAATGGTGGATATCTGAATGATAAGTACAAAGTAACTTACAGTGAGAATGTAGATTGTTCAGATATTTCCACAGAGATTCCGGAAAGTAAAACAAAATCCTTTACAATAACAAATACTTATAGTCCTAAGACAAATATTAAGATCACAAAACAGGATGCATCAAATAAGAAACCACTGAATGGTGTAGAGTTTAAACTGGAAAAGATGAAGGAAAATACATCGACAGGAGATCTTGTAGTTGATGAGAGTTTCAACTTTCAATCAGTAACAACAGGTGACAGTGGTTCTACTTTAGGAATTGCAGAATTCAAGGATCTGGAAGATGGAACCTATCGTCTTACTGAGACAAAAACCGTAGCCGGTTACAATTTATTAAAGGATCCAATAACCATTAAGATAGATAGAAAAGGACGGACAACAGTAAATGATGAGGCTTGTGAGGTGAAGGATAATGCCATATATCTTACAATAAGCAACCGTATGAAGTTCCTTCTACCAAAAACCGGTGGTTATGGAGCAATGTTATTCATATTATGCGGAATGGCGCTAGCAACGCTATGCTGCTTGATATTTTTCTTGATTAATCTTAGAAAGGAGGTACAATACTCCAGACTTAAGAAACAAAGAAGAAACGCGATTGGCAAGTAACACCTGTCGGTCGCATGTAACACAACAACAATGAAAAAGAAATAAGAGAGGAAAAAAGCATGAAAAAATTTAAAAAAATGTTGGCTGGTCTCCTAGGCGCAGCCATGGTGCTGACATCATTCGGCACACCAGCTTGGGCAACATCTACAAATCCAGAGAAAACAACTGCGACAATTGATACTACAAAAAAAGGTAGTATCACAATTCACAAGTATGAGTATAATGGAGCAGGAGGAACTGAAGGAACTGGTGAAATTTCTGATGCAGGCAAAGTACCATCTGGGACAAAGCCGTTAGCAGATGCTGGATTTACAATTTATAAGATTGCAGATGTTAATGATTTGACACGCTATTACAGTACCAATCCATCAGAATTACCAAATGTTAATAATTATGTTACTCAGGATACAACAACAAAAAAATGGAGTATTAATGCAACATATGAGAATGATAATGTCGGTGGAGAGAAAAAAACTGATGGTAAAGGTGAAGTGATTTTTGATAATCTTGAGTTAGGTTTCTATGTTGTAGTAGAGACAACTTCACCAGACAAAGTAACAGTGCCTGTTGAGCCTTTTATCGTGTCACTTCCAATGACAACAAAGGATGGTGGCAATTGGTTATATGATGTAAATGTATATCCAAAGAACTCTACAGCATATGGTTCAGTGAAATTAGTTAAAAAAGGCAATAATACAGACCCACTTAAAGGTGTAACCTTTGTATTACAGAAAAGCATTAATGGTGAATGGACAAATGTTACAACTAGTGAAGAGGATGGAACAAATTTAAACCTGACAACAGGTGAAAGTGGTGAAATAGCAGTTTCAGGTCTTTCACAGGGAAAGTATAGATTTATAGAGACTGCTATTGACAGTAAGCTTCCGGGATATATTTTAGATGGTGCTAAGACATATGAATTTTCAGTAAATAGTGATAAAACTATTACTTATAATGGAAGAACATTATCTAATGTAACTATAGATGCAAACAACGAAAAGCCTGACATGAAAAAAGAGGTTCAGGATAGAACAACAGGAAACTGGAAGCATGAGTCTGATTACAATGTAGGAGACTATGTACCATACAAGATTACAATTGATGTTCCAAAAAATATCACACAGTTAAAAGATTTTTCACTTACTGATAAACCAACTGGACTTGAGGATATAACAGATTCAGGTTTTAGTGTAAAATATAACGATACAGAGATTACTAATACAGACAATAGTGTATATACTTTAAAAAAAAATGCTGATACAAAGGGATTTACAATAAGCTTTGTGCCGACAGCGATGGGTGATTATGCAGGACAGCAGATTGTAATAACATATAATGCTAAGTTACTTGATACAGCTGTAAAGACTACAGCAGGTAATCCTAATACAGCAACATTAGAGTATTCAAATAAGATATTACCAACAAATGACCCAAAAAATCCAAATAAACCAGAAAATCCTGATGAGAAACCAGCAAAGGATAAAATCGAAGATAGTACAGTAGTATATACATTTAACATCAAGATTGAAAAAAGAGCACAGAGTACAACTGGAGATCTTTTAGGTGGAGTAGTATTTGATTTATATAAAGCTGTTGATACTCAAGGTGCTGACGATATAACAGATGATGCAGCAGGTGCAATTGGTCTTGATAAAACTAAAATATGGCACAAAATTAGTACATTAACAACTGAGGCAACAGGTGCTAATATGGGATATATAACACAGTCAGGTCTTGCAAATGGTGAGTATTACCTGGTAGAGACAAAGACGGCAGATGAATATAACCTTCTTAAATCACCTGTCAAGGTGCAGTTAAATGTACAGTATGCAACTAAGTGGTCTAAGGAAAATGTATGGTCAGTTGATCCTAATACAGGTGTTAAGACATTGATTAAACATTCAGAGAATTCAACTACTTTTATTGCTAAGGCAGATGGAGATGATAAAGCAACCGGAAGTATGACTCAAATTGAAAAAACAGATAAATCTACAGAAGCTACAATGACCGAAACCATCATCAACCGCAAAGGCTTCACCCTTCCAAAAACCGGTGACATCGGAACTGCAATGTTCCTTATCATTGGTATCGGTGGAATGCTCGCAGCAGTATACATCATGCTCAGAGGAAGAAAGAGAGCCTAACCAATGGCAATAGCCAAAGAAAATTTAGATAAGATTTAACCGAATAAAGTGCTCCTACAGAGCAAAGGGATGACTAACCTTCGTACATACAGACTTACCTGTCTGCGTGTGCGGAGGTTACCATTCTATTTTACATTTTTGAAACGATAAGCTAACATTTATTCAACCCCACAATCAGACAGCTATGCAGCTTATGCTGTTGTGGATTTGAATAAGTGCTATCAGAAGCCTTATGTATAGGAAAAAGCTATAGGAATAAAAGCTATGAAGAAACTGCGAATTATCTTTTGCGCCATCCTCTTTTTCACCGGAATGTCGATTGCGCTCTATCCATATATCAGTAACCGTATAAATGAAAAGAATGCTAGCTCTGCTATCACAAGCTACGACAGTGAGGTGAAGCAGCTGGACGAGGAAAAGGTGGATGCCTTAAAGGAGGCTGCGACCAAGTACAATGACCAGCTGAGTACTGTGGTGTCGGCTGAGAGCACAGAGAGTGAGAGCAGTGCGGTAAGCTATGCAGACCTCGTGGATGTCGGGGAGTCACTTGGATATATCACTATTCCAAAGATTGATGTGAATCTGCCTATATATAGCGGCACGAGTGATGATGTACTCGCAAAGGGTGTTGGTCATATGGAGCAGTCCAGCTATCCGCTCGGTGGCGAGAGTACTCACTGCGTTCTGACAGGTCACAGAGGTCTTCCGAGTGCGGTGCTTTTTACGAATCTTGATAAGCTTGAGATGGGCGATGAGTTTTACCTGCATGTGCTCGATGAGATTCTTGCGTACAAGGTGGATCAGATTAAGGTAGTCGAGCCTAACGAGTCGGGAGACCTTGATATAGTGGAGGGGAAGGATTACTGTACACTTGTCACTTGTACACCGTATGCGATTAATTCGCATCGTCTTCTGGTGCGCGGTGAGCGTACTGAGTACACAGGCGAGAAGAAGAGTGAGACAAAGAATCAGATGCAGTCGGGCGCACTCACGAAGCGAATAGTGGATGTGTGGCCGTGGATGCTTGTGGCACTTGCTGTGGCAGGTACACTTGAGACTGTGATCTTTATTATAATTGTAAGGCGCAGAAGAAGAGAGAGGAACGAGTAATATATGAAGGGTTATGAGAAGGCCGCTCAGGCTATACAATCTGTGAAACAGGTGATTATTGGAAAAGATGACTGTGTGCTTGCCATCATGGAGGCTATTCTTGCAAACGGGCATATACTGATTGAGGATATTCCGGGCGTGGGCAAGACGAGCATGGCGCTTGCGTTTGCGAGGGTTTTGGATATGAAGCAGAGCCGTGTGCAGTTTACACCTGATGTACTGCCTACAGATATCACAGGCTTTTCCATCTACAGGAAGGAGCTTGGCAGGTTTGACTATGAGGAGGGCGCGGTCATGTGCAATCTGTTTCTGGCCGATGAGATAAACCGTACATCGCCAAAGACGCAGTCCGCGCTTCTTGAGGTGATGGAGGAGCGCACGGTGACGGTGGATGGTGTGACTCATCCGGTGCCAAGACCGTTTCACGTTATCGCTACTGAGAACCCTATTGGCTCTGCAGGTACACAGATGCTGCCGGAGTCGCAGCTTGACCGTTTTATGATAAGCATCAGCATGGGATACCCAAACAGGGCGGATGAGCTTGATATTCTGATGAGCCGTGACCATGTCAATCCTATGGAGAATATCATGCCGTCCATTCACACCGATGAGCTCGTTGCGATACAAAAGGAAGTGGAGGGTGTATTTGTCCACAGGACAGTTTATGAGTATATTGTGAGCCTGGTGGAGGCCACGAGAAACAATGACAGGATAGAGCTTGGAGTCAGTCCGCGTGGTGCGCTTGCACTTGCCAGGATGAGCAAGGCGGCTGCTTATGTTGAGGGGCGTGAGTATGTGCTGCCGCGTGATGTGGCTTCTGTGTTTATCAATGTGGCGCGTCACAGGATTGTGCTGAGTGCGCAGGGCAGGATGTACAATGAGTCTGCGCAGGATATTCTTGCTGAGATTTTAGCGTCGGTGAAGCAGCCCAAACCGCAGACAGAAGGCAGATAGCCTGTCTGATTTTCGGAGGTATTGATGAAGAAAAAGGTTTCTTACATAGCTTTAATTATATGTACACTCGCAGTTGCACTGTTCTGGGACAATGATATAGCGCGCACACTGCTTTCATTTGAGCTTTTGCTTGTGCCGTGTCTGTTTATACTTTCCGTATATCTGGAGCGCAATCTGAGTGCGTCTTTAGTGGTGCCGGACAGATATGTGCCAAAGGGAGAGAAGTTTGAGGTGGATGTGCATGTCTCAAATGCTTCTGTGCTTCCGATGAGCACTGTACCTGTCACGCTTTTGTGTCACAGCAGGATTTCAAGCAGGGAGAGTGCCTATACGCGCGATGCCTTTGTTACGCCGGGCTCAGGCTCTTCGCTTTGCTTTTACCTGCGTACCGGCTATTGCGGCAAGCTGTATTTCAATATAGGAAAGGTAGCAGTGAAGGATTACCTGAGCCTCTTTACGCGCGAGTGCAGCGTTTCGGAGCATAGCTCGTCAGTATTTGTGCTGCCGAGGATTCATATGCTTGATATGGCGCGTGTGCTTGGGCTTTCGGAGTCGGTGGACGGTGAGCTTTTTTCAAAGCTGCGCCATGGTGAGGATTCGTCTGAGGTGTTTGATATCAGACAGTACAGGAGAGGGGATTTGCTCCACAGCTTTCACTGGAAGCTTTCCGCAAAGACTGATGATTTCATGGTTAAGGAGTACAGCCTGCCTATGAATGAGACTGCATTTATCTTTGCCGATATGTCATATAAAGGCACCGGCGATGAACGTGTCAGTGTGATGGATACTTTTCTTGAGATACTTGGCTCTGTGTCGTGGTCTATGGCATCAGCCTCTATGAAGCATAATGTCATCTGGTGGGATGATAAGGAGAAGCGCATCATGAGCCGGTTTGTGGCGAGTGAGTCTGATACATACTCCATGCTCGAGCAGCTTTGTGAGTCGGGCATATATGAGGAGCCTGTGGATGTGGAGGCACTCTATGAGAACAGGGAGATTACGGCTGACAGCAATACGATGCGGCTTGGCATGGATGGCAGCTTTTATCACAACGGTGTGCGCGTGAAGCATATTGACTATGACAAGGTGGATGAGGAGCTTGCAGGATGGGAGATTTAGAGCTTGTAGGAGCCACACTGCTCACGAAGCCCGGGAATAAGGGAACGCACGCTATATGGCCTATGATGGTCATGTGCTTTTTTTCAGTGATGGCGCTTTTTAGGATTTTTCTGTATGCGTTTTCAGTGTCTGTAAATTACCCGGTGCTTGCGGCTGTCGGGGCAGCCCTTTGTGTGTGGTTTACATTTATATTTGAATACAGGGCTTTAGCCAGATATCGCTTTTTCGTCCTTCTTTGTAGCATCATGCTGTGGTGCTTTGGCATTTTGCTTGCGCAGGAGGCTTTTAAGAAGGGCTTACTATATACCTTTAATTGTATTGCCGGTCAGATGAACCGGACTTATCAAAGTGGCATAACTCTCATTTCAGATGCCGGAACCGGGGCGACCATTTTTTTTTGTTTTATGTTTTTTGTGGGTGCATGGTTGATGGCTGAGGCTGTTATTAAGAGGCAGGATGGAGCCATGTTTTTGTTTGTGGCTTTTCCTGTGGTGATATGCTCACTGCTTAGTGGTGGAAGGATTTCAAAGGGAGCTTATTTTGTGCTGCTCCTTTGTTTTTTATGTACATATGCAGGCTCGTCTGTGCGCGTGAGAAGAAAGCTCTGGTGCAAGGGCAATGAGGCTGTGTTTGATACGAATGTGAAGGAAGCCAGACGTGCTGCCAATATGCTTGCGGCTTTTTGTGCAGGCTTTGGTGCTGTTGTGGTGCTTTTAGCTTTTTTCGTGGTGCGGCCGGCTGTAAATGCTCCGCTTTCCGTGGTGTCTGATGTGACTGCTCCTGTTAAGAGCAGCGGTCTTCAGTTTCTGTACAGGTTTTTGCCGCAGGTTTCAGGCGGCAGGCTCAATCTATCGCTCGAGGGCGTGGGAGGCGGCGTGTCTGACGGTGAGCTTGGCGATGTGGACGGTACGGCTTATGATGAGGTGGAGTCGCTTAAGGTGACTGTCAGTGAGAAGCCTACGGAGATTCTTTATTTAAAGGGCTATGTGGGTGCAGACTATACGCCAAACAGGTGGAGCATGGGCGATGCAGACAGCCTGACAGATGCAGCGCTAAACTGGAAGACGGATGGTGATTCGCTCCTTTATATCCAGAATATGCCATTTCTTCGGATGATGTATGTGCAGAGCCGTATGGATGGTGCAGCTTTAGATGGTGCAGGCGATGGGGATGGCTCTGATGCCGAGGAAGGTGAGGTAGCTGTGTCTTCACGTACAATCTCAGTCGAGAGGCTCAATGCGAATACTGCATACACCTATGTGCCTTATCAGGCTTACCTGAATGATTACTATAATATTTTGGGCGGTGACTGCTCGGTGCAGGGGCAGACTGCACAGGATGACCGGTATGAGTACTTTGAGAACAGCACATACATGGATACGATGAAGAAGTGGATGGATGTGGATGCTTCTGCTTCCGATGGCGGTGACACAGCAGGCTCAGGCAGTGGTGCGGCTGGTTCCGATGGCGGTGACACAGCAGGTGCGCTTGGCTCGTACAATCACCGGAATATGCTTGATGAGCTGGAGGCTTCATACGAGTCGTATGTGAATACCCACTATACCGATGTGCCTGAGAGCCAAAAGCGCATCGAAAAGCTTTGCAAAAAGAAGAAAAAGGAGTGGGACAAGAAGCTTGAGGGAAATCTGAGCGATACGCAGAAGCAGGATCTTTCATATGAAAAGATTGATGATGTGAAGAATTTTGTTGTGAGGACTCTGTGGGAGAGGTGTGAGTTCTCCAAATCCGCTTCAAAGATTTCTGATGATGAGGATTACATAGAGCGCTTTATGTTTGAAAAAAAGAAGGGTGATTCCACTGCCTTTGCTTCGGCGGCTGTTGTGATGTTCCGCTCCTGCGGCATACCGGCGCGCTACGTGGTGGGCTATGCGGCTCCTGCCAATCTGTTTTCGGGTCAGGCTGACGGCTCGTATATGGCTGTGCTTCAGGATGACAATGCGCACGCGTGGGTGGAGATCTACATGCCTGACTGTGGCTGGACTCCTGTGGAGACGACACCGGGCTTTGCCGGCACGATTGACAATCTCGATATGCCGGAGGCTGACACAGAGGATACGGAGAGTATTGCGGACAAAAAGGACAAGGATGCTGACCGTGACGGAGAGGATACAGCGGGTACCGGGGCCGGTATGAAGCGCATCAGGCAGCTTAAGCTTTTGCTTGGTACGGTGTGTGGCATATTACTTGTGATAATTGCGGTCATACTGCGCGTATGGTATGTGAAGAGACGCACGCTTGCGCTCGATAAGAGGCTTTCACCGGGCGATAGAGTCAGAATCATATTCATAAGCTTTTATGAGCTGCTTGAGAGGGATGGCAGGCTGGTTGCTAAGGTTGGCGCTTGTGTGGATGCCGCTGGTATGGATACCACAAGGCCTGAGTTTGTTGATGCGGTGCTGGATGCTTATCCTGAGCTTGTAAGGAGTGATTTTGAGCATTTCATGAGTCTTGTGCTTATGGCCAATTATGGACCTGATAAGCTTGAAGCCGGTGATTGTGAGCTTGCAGTCGTGATGTATAAGAGGCTTAAGAAGCTTGTGGCGCGAAAAGCTGTGGTCAGAGGGTATTTTTAATTATTGAATGATAAAATGCGGTCATATGACCGCATTTTTCTTGACATATGAGAACAAATAATATATCATATATATGGGGGTGGGGGAGTGAATAATATAGCTAACATATCGGATATAGCCATATTTCTTGAAAATGCAAAAGCACTTATTTCAGCAGGTAGATATGATTTTGTTCCAAGGAGAAAGAATATGCAGTCTCTTGCACAGCATGGTTTAACAATCACTGATGCAAAGGCAGAGATTTTGGAACTTGTCGTGAGGGATTATTATAAGGGACCAAAGCAGGACTTTAATCCGGATAAGCCGGGGGATATATGGGAATTTAAAAAAATTATTGCCGGAAGACTTTTTTACATAAAGCTAAAAATCACGCAGGAAAATGGAACAGACATTCTAAAATGTCTCGGTTTTCATGAGGATGATTTCGCATAGGTTATAGGAGGTGGAGTCAATGAAAAGATATTGTGAAGAATGCAAAAAAGAAGTTGAGACTACAATAGTTACAAAAAAAGAATCTTATAATGTATGCGGAGAGATGATAGATGTAAACGCGCAGGTGCTTGTATGTGCTGAGTGCGGAGAGGAATTATTTTCTGAGGAATTAGATAATGCTACTCTTATTAATGCATACAATGAATATCGTAGGAGGCATAAGCTTCTTCTTCCGGAAGAAATTAAAGAAATAAGACAGCAGTATGGACTAAGCCAGAGAGGCTTTTCAAAATTATTGAACTGGGGAGATAAGACTATCTGCAGATACGAGAATGGTTCTTTACAGGACCGGGCTCATAATAGTCTTTTGATTTTTTTGAAAAATCCTGAGAATATGAGGTCATATCTTACAGAAAATGAGATAGACATTGATGAAAAGCAGAAGACAAATTTGCTTGATATTGTAGAAAGACTTGAGCAGAATTTGGAATACAGAGAAAATAGAAAGTTTTTTGATGAATTTTTCTCCGAAACTCCATGTGAGGAAAATGGATTTAAAGGTTTTGATTATGAAAAATTGTGTGCAATGGTTTTATTTTTTGCAAATAAAAGCACGGAGCTGTTAAAGACAAAGCTGATGAAGCTGTTAAATTATTCAGACATGATTTTTTATAAGGAAAATGGTATTTCAATATCAGGCTTAAGGTATGCGCATTTACCATATGGCCCGGTTCCTGAAAATTTTGATATGCTTTTTGGAAGGATGGCAGCAGACCATTTGGCTCATATTGAGGTGGCTTATGATAATGGATATGAAAAGCATCAGGTGATTCCTGAGTGTGATATGCCAAAGGATGTTTTATCCGATGAGGAAAAGAATGTGCTTGAACGCATTTATTTGAAATTTAAGGATTTTGGTTCAGTTGATATATCAAACTATTCACATAAAGAAAAAGGTTATATTGCTACTAAGCAGGGAGAAATAATCTCTTATTCATATGCGAAGGATATTTGTCTAAATTAGATAGCATGAAATGAAAATAGAAGCAGCTTCCGGATTAACCGGAAGCTGCTTCCTTTAAATAGTGTACAATGTGCAAATTTTATTCCAGTGAATCCGGAATGCCATCATGGTCCAAATCTGCCATGTCTGCTCCGTGCGCACCGATATCCACAGTGTTTAAGGTGCGTCTTTTAAGTCTTGCGGCCTCAGACTGCTTGAGCAGATAGCTCTTTATCTCGCGTGAGTGCTTTACGTGAACGAGCTTAAGCTCAGGGCTTGTGACGTCGCCTGTGTAGCAGACTATGGTGCCGAGCTTAAAAATGCGCTCCATCAGTGATGTGGTAAGCTTTACATCAGCTACCTTATACATGTAGCAGTCATCCTCTGTGGTGCTTAAGAGTCCGGACTCTACAGTGATAAAGGACGGTGTGACGGTATATTTTGTGAAAGTCCACGGCAGACCGAGAAACAGCAGTCTCTTTCTCTCTTTAAAGATTACAGCATCGTCATCATCGATTGCGCCGGCGGTGGTGTTTTTGATTTGTGATTCATTTACAGACATATTATTCTCCTTTTTGATGTTGAAATTGTCGTAATTGTATGAAAACTTCACTACAATTACTAAGCATTCAGAACAGTTGCATTCTGACATATATTCTACAACAAAAAAGTGTAAAAGCCAACTTGAATATTGCGCTAAGTTATTATATGATAGAAAAAATGTAAAAAAATTGTTACGCGAAAAAGAATGGAGGCAAATTATGCGTCACTTAATGAGTCCGTTGGATTTTTCTGTAGAAGAGTTGGACAAGCTTCTGGATCTTGCAAATGATATAGAGGCTCATCCTGAGAAATATGCACACAAGTGCGATGGAAAGAAGCTTGCAACCTGTTTTTACGAGCCAAGCACAAGAACCAGGCTTAGCTTTGAGGCTGCCATGCTTAATTTGGGAGGCTCGGTGTTAGGTTTCCACAGTGCTGATTCGTCATCTGCGTCAAAGGGCGAGAGCGTTTCAGATACTATCAGGGTTATTTCCTGCTATGCGGATATCTGTGCCATGCGTCATCCTAAGGAGGGTGCACCGCTTGTGGCTTCAGAGAAATCGCGTATCCCTGTAATCAATGCAGGCGATGGAGGTCATCAGCATCCTACCCAGACACTTGCTGATCTCCTTACAATCCGTTCCATCAAGGGCAGATTGAATAATATCACAATCGGCTTTTGCGGAGATTTAAAGTTTGGACGTACAGTGCATTCACTGATCAATGCACTCATCAGATATGACAATGTGAGGATTGTGCTTATCTCGCCTGAGGAGCTTAAGGTGCCTGACTATGTGCGCGATGATGTGCTTCGTGCCAACAATATCGAGTTCAAGGAGGTAGAAAAGCTCGAGGATGCCATGGGAGAGCTTGATGTGCTCTACATGACACGTGTCCAGAAGGAGCGTTTCTTCAATGAGGAGGACTATGTGCGTCTGAAGGATTTCTACATTCTGACAAAGGAGAAGATGGAGCTTGCAAAGGATGATATGATTGTACTTCATCCGCTCCCACGTGTGAATGAGATTTCTGTTGATGTGGATGATGACCCGAGAGCATGCTATTTCAGGCAGGCACAGTATGCGGTTTACGTGCGTATGGCGCTTATTCTGACATTGCTTGGACTGGCTGAGGACTAAAGGAGGATAATATGCTGAATATAAGTGGAATACATGAGGGCTTTGTGCTCGATCATATCAAGGCAGGTATGAGTCTTCAGATTTACAGGGATTTAAAGCTTGACAAGCTCGACTGCACAGTTGCAATCATAAAGAATGCAAAGAGCAGCAAGATGGGCAAGAAGGATATCATCAAGGTAGAGTGTCCGATAGAGTCATTAGACCTCGATATCCTTGGATTTATCGACCACAATATCACTGTAAACGTGATAAATGGTGACAAGATTGTGGACAAGATGGAGCTTAAGCTGCCTCATCAGGTGAAAAATGTCATCAAGTGCAAAAACCCAAGATGCATCACTTCAATTGAGCAGGAGCTTGACCAGATTTTCGTGCTTTCCGATGAGAAAAACGAAATCTACCGTTGCAAGTACTGCGAGGAGAAATACGAAGGAGTTAAATAGTATCAGTTATGTATGCCAACGTGATTGTGGATATATCCCACGAAAAACTGGATAAGACATTTCAGTACAGCATCCCGGATGAGATTTTATGCGACATCCGTCCGGGTGTGTGCGTGGATATTCCATTTGGCAGCCGCACTATCACAGGCTATGTGATTGAGGTCACGGATAAGCCTGAGTACGACCCGGCAAGGACAAAGCCTCTTATCGGGATAAAGGCAGACTCTGTGGCTGTGGAGGCAAAGCTCATCGCACTTGCGGCATGGATACGGCGCAATTACGGCTCTACCATGAATCAGGCGCTTAAGACTGTTATACCTGTAAAGAAGCAGGCTAAGGAGCAGGTGAGCCGCAGTATTGCACTGAAAATAGACAAGGTAAAGGCAAGGGCGCAGCTTGCGCTTTGCGAGGCAAAAAGACAAAAGGCAAAGGCCAGGCTTTTTCGTGCCCTGATTGATGCTGATGATGGGGCGCGCCTTGAGTATTCCTTTGTGACAGGCAAGCTGTCGGTGTCGGCTGCCACTATAAGAGCACTTGAGCAGAGCGGCTTTATCGAGGTCATCACACAGAGCGGCTACAGAAATCCTGTGGAGCATATGAGTGTTGACACCTATGATAAGGTGCTGAATGCCGCGCAGCAGAGTGTGGTTGATGCGATAGAAGGCGACATTGCCGCTGGCCTTAGAAATACTTATCTGATTAAGGGCGTTACTGGAAGTGGCAAGACAGAGGTGTACATGGAGCTTATAGCACACTGTATACAGTCCGGGCGTCAGGCGATTGTGCTGATTCCCGAGATTGCCCTCACTTATCAGACCGTGATGCGTTTTTTTGCAAGATTTGGGAACAGGGTTTCGATAATCAATTCAAGACTTTCAAATGGTGAGCGTTATGACCAGTTTGAGAGAGCTAAGAATGGTGATATTGACATCATGATTGGCCCGCGGTCGGCGCTGTTCACACCTTTTTCAAATTTAGGACTTATCATAATAGATGAAGAACACGAGAATTCATACAAGAGCGAGTCGGTGCCGCGCTATCATGCCAGGGAGGTGGCGATAGAGTATGCGCGCATGTCCGATGCTATTGTGGTACTTGGCTCTGCAACACCGTCGGTGGATAGCTATTACAAGGCAAAGACAGGCGTTTACAGGCTTTTGGAGCTGGATAAGCGCGTGGACGACAGACCTCTTCCAAAGTGTGAGGTTGTCGATTTGAGGCAGGAGCTTCGTGAGGGAAACCGCTCGATTCTTTCCACCAGGCTTCAGGAGCTTATGGAGGAGAGGCTTCTAAATGGCCAGCAGACCATGCTTTTTTTAAATAGAAGGGGCAAATCGGCATTTATGTCGTGCAGAGCGTGCGGTTTTGTGGTAAAATGTCCTCATTGCGATGTATCACTCAGTGAGCATAGCGGCGGAGTGATGGTCTGTCACTACTGCGGCTACAGACAGCCGGTGCCTAAGGTGTGTCCGAGCTGTGGCTCGAAGTACATTAGCGGCTTTAAGGCCGGCACACAGAAGATAGAAGCGATGGTGGCAAAGCGTTTTCCACAGGCGCGTATACTGCGCATGGATTATGACACCACGAGGGCGAAGGATGCGTATGAGAAGATTCTGCAGGCATTTTCCAATCATGAGGCCGATATACTTATCGGTACGCAGATGATTGTAAAGGGGCATGATTTTTCAAATGTCACGCTGGTTGGTGTGCTGGCGGCGGATATGTCACTGCATGTGAATGATTTTCATGCGGCGGAGCGCACCTTTGCTCTGCTGACCCAGGCGGCAGGGCGCGCCGGCAGAGGAAAGCTGCCCGGCAATGTGGTTATCCAGACCTACGACCCTGACCACTATGCCATCCGGACTGCCAAAGAGCAGGATTATGAGGCTTTTTACGATAAGGAGATAGAGTACAGGAGGCTTATGAACTATCCACCTGTATGGAATATGCTTTTAGTCCATGTCACATCACCTGATGAGAGTGAGTGCGGCAGCATGTCACAGCAAGTGTACGATATAGCGTCGCAAATGATATCGCATGCAGATGAAAATCAAAGCCCTGATGATAGGCATCTGATTCAGCTCATCGGTCCTGCGGATGCGACCATCGCCAAGGTAAATGACATATACCGCAAGGTGATTTACATGAAGACATCTGACTATGCGGCGCTCATTTCCATAAAGGATGGAATAGAGCAGGCTGTGAAAGTTGATACGGCAATGAAAAATGCTAATATCTCATTTGATTTCAATCCGATGAGTGGATTTTGATAGATATAGAAGGAGGCAATTATGGCACTTAGAACTATTAGAGTGGAGGGAGACCCTGTACTTGGCAAGGTCTGCAGAGAGGTTACGGAGGTGACTCCAAAGATAGTAACACTTATTGATGATATGCTTGAGACTATGTATGAGGCCAATGGTGTAGGACTTGCCGCACCACAGGTTGGCATATTAAAGAGGATCGTTGTTATCGATGTGGGCGAGGGTCCGATCGTGATGATTAATCCTGAAATTATCGAGTCTGACGGGGAGCAGACAGGCGATGAGGGCTGTCTTTCAGTACCGGGAAAGGCCGGACAGGTGACCCGCCCGAATCATGTAAAGGCCCGCTTCATGGGCGAGGATATGAATGAGTATGAGATAGAGGGAGAAGAGCTTTTGGCCAGATGTATCTGCCACGAGCTTGACCATCTCGACGGACATCTCTATGTGGAGAAGGTTGAGGGCGCACTTCACGATGTGACATATGAGGATACACAGGAGTAATCATTAGGATGACATTTGTTATCTGAGCTTGGAAAATATCTGGGAGGCAGTAAGATGAGAGTAATTTTCATGGGAACACCGGACTTTTCGGTGGGAACACTTGAGGCAATTATAGAGGCAGGGCACGAGGTGGCACTGGTTGTCACACAGCCCGACAAGCCAAAGGGCCGCGGCAAGACAATGCAGTATACACCGGTCAAGGAGTGTGCGCTTTCGCACGGTATTGAGGTATTCCAGCCGGTTAAAATAAGAGAGACTGCTAATATAGAGTATCTCAGAAAGTTTAATGCAGATATAATAATTGTGGTTGCTTTTGGACAGATTCTGTCAAAGAGTATTCTTGATATGTCTCGATACGGCTGTATCAATGTGCATGCTTCACTTTTGCCAAAGTACAGAGGTGCGGCTCCTATCCAGTGGGCTGTGATTAACGGTGACGAGTTTACAGGTGTCACTACCATGAGGATGGATGAGGGTGTCGATACCGGCGATATGATTGCAAAGAGTACAGTCAGACTCGCACCTGATGAGACCGGCGGCAGCCTGTTTGATAAGCTCTCAGCAGAGGGAGCAAGGCTGTGTGTGGAGACCATGAAGATGATAGAGGATGGCACTGCAGAGTATACTCCTCAAAACAGCGAGGAGGCCACACATACATCAATGATCAGCAAGGAGCTTGGCTTTATCGACTGGACAAAGCCGGCTGTTGAGATTGAGAGGCTTATAAGGGGGCTTAATCCATGGCCGAGCGCATACACCCACTTAAACGGTAAGACATTTAAGGTGTGGAGTGCAAAGGTGATTGACGGCAGCGATGATTATGAGCCGGGCTGCATTTATCATATCGGAAAAAATGATATGTATGTACAGACAGGAAAAGGAGCATTATCTTTAGTAGAGGTACAGCTCCAGGGCAAGAAGCGCATGGATACAGGTTCATTTTTGAGAGGCTGTCATGTGGAAGAGGGCTCGTTCTTCACATTATAGTTATTCATTATAAGTAACTATTGACAAACTACTACACGCATTATAATAAGCAGCAAGGAGAGATGATACATGGGATATTATTACTGGGATCCGACATATATACTCGTTGTGATAGGTGCAGTGATATGTATGATTGCATCGGCAAGAGTTAAAGGTACATTTAATAAATACTCGCAGCTAAGAAGCATGTCAGGCATGAATGGCGCACAGGTAGCTCAGAGAGTGCTTCAGGCGGCAGGCATATATGATGTGCAGGTGCGTCATGTGTCCGGCAGTCTGACGGACCACTATGATCCGCGCACCAAAACAGTGAATTTATCTGATCCTGTGTACAATGCCACATCGGTTGCAGCACTTGGTGTAGCAGCCCATGAGTGTGGACACGCTATACAGCATGCAAAAAGCTATGCACCTCTTTCAATCAGGAGTGCACTTGTGCCTATAGCTAATTTTGGCTCCATGCTTGCATGGCCGGTCATACTTATCGGCTTGTTCTTTAACACACGCTCGTCAGGGCTTATTATTGATATAGGCATATTGCTGTTTTCGGCAGCAGTGCTTTTCCAGCTCGTGACATTGCCGGTAGAGTTTGATGCTTCAAGACGTGCGCTTGTCATGCTTCGTACACAGGGCATACTTGCAGATGACGAGCTTAAGTATACAAGAAGGGTGCTCAAGTCAGCGGCACTTACCTATGTAGCCAGTGCAGCGGCTGCTATTTTACAGCTCCTTCGTATAATACTTATCACAAACGGACGCAGACGGGACGACTGATACTGTTTTAGCTGCAAGTAGGTTAAACTATATGACATCGAATAAGAATATAAATAATCATAATAATAAAAATAGCCAAATAAACAAAAATAATATACCGGGCAGACCGGCAAAATCAAACGTGGCAGCGCATAATGAGCACTCTGTAGATACGCGTGAGCTTGCCCTTGAGATGCTTATTGAGATTAATGAGCGTGGAGCATTTTCACATATCGTGCTTCGCAGTGTGCTTGACAAGTATCAGTATCTGTCAAAGCAGGACAGAGCCTTTATGACAAGGCTTGTTGACGGCACTATCGAGTATATGCTGCAGCTCGACTACATCATAGACTCTTTTTCAAAGACAAAGGTAAGGAAGATGAAGCCCTTCATTAGAAACCTTCTTCGCATGAGCGTCTACCAGATAAAGTACATGGACGCGGTGCCGGATTCAGCTGTATGCAATGAGGCGGTGAAGCTTGCAAAGAGGCATAAGTTTGCACAGCTTTCAGGCTTTGTAAATGGTGTTCTCAGAAATATTGCAAGAAATATAGATTCAGTACAGTTTGATACCTTAAGCATCCGATACTCCATGCCACAGTGGATAGTGGACAGATTTGTTGCGGCATACGGAGAGAAGAAGGCAGAGGAGATTTTCAAGGCCTTTCACAATAAGAGCACAATAAGCGTCAGGACAAACCTGACCAGGTGTACTCCGGATGAGCTTCGCGCGATGCTTGAGGCAGAGGGTGTGACGGTCACAGCGGTTGATGAACTTGATTATGCATTTGTTATATCTGGATTTGATTATTTGAATGGCTTGCAGAGCTTCAGAGACGGACTTTTCTATGTGCAGGATATCAGCTCTATGCTTGTCGCACAGACGGCTGCTCCAAAGAAGGGTGACTATGTGATAGATGTATGCGCAGCACCGGGCGGCAAGAGCACACATATTGCTGAGCTTTTGCAGGGAAGCGGCCATGTGCTCGCGCGTGACCTGACCGATAACAAGGTCGATATGATTGAGGAAAATATAGAAAGGCATGGCCTTAACAATATGTCGGCAGAGGTGTGGGATGCCACCGTACCTGATGCTGATTCTGCGGGAAAAGCAGATATACTGATCTGTGATCTGCCGTGCTCAGGGCTTGGAGTGCTCGGAAGAAAGAAGGACATCCGCTACAAGATGACACCTGAGTCTGTAGATGAGCTTGCCGCTCTTCAAAGACAGATACTTGATACCGTGCATACATACGTGAAGCCAAACGGAGTGCTCGTGTACAGTACATGTACGATAGATGAGGCTGAGAACGAGGACAATGTGAGGTGGTTTATTGAAAAGCATCCGGAGTTTGAGCTTGATAAGAGCTTTGCGGAAGGCACCGGAATGAAACAGATACTGCCCGGTGAGCATGGAAGTGATGGATTCTTTATTGCAAGATTTATAAAAAGCAAATTATGATATTAAAGTAAATCATGAATTAATAAATATAAATTGGCTCGAATTAGTAGAATTATAAAACAATAGTTAAATGCAGATTTAATAAAAATAATATGGAACAGATAAAAGAACAACTAACTGACATCAAATCAATGAATATGGACGAGCTCACAGAGTTTATCATATCGCTCGGAGAAAAGAAATTCCGTGCGAAGCAGATATATGAGTGGATTCATGTGAAGCATGTGGAAAGCTTTGATGAGATGACCAATATTTCAAAAAAGTTCATACAGGTATTAAAGGACAATGCAATACTCATCTCGCTAAAAAAAGAGGAGGTGCAGGTGTCAAAGCTCGATGGCACGAGAAAATATCTCTTTGCACTGGACGATGGCAATGTCATAGAGAGTGTGCTTATGAAGTACAAGCATGGTAATTCGGTGTGCATATCTTCGCAGGTTGGCTGCAGGATGGGGTGCAGATTCTGTGCATCCACTCTTGACGGACTAGTCAGGGGGCTTAGGCCGTCTGAGATGATTGACCAGATTTATCAGATAGGCAAGGACATAGGAGAGCGCATCTCAAATGTGGTTGTCATGGGTACAGGTGAGCCGCTTGACAATTACGACAATCTGCTGCGCTTTATAGAGCTTCTTACTGATGAAAACGGAATCAATATCAGCCAGCGCAATCTGACAGTTTCCACATGTGGTCTCGTACCGCGCATGAGACAGCTTGCAGATGAAAAGCTTTCTATCACGCTGGCGCTTTCACTGCATGCCTCCAACCAGGAAAAGAGAAAAGCTCTCATGCCGGTTGCAAACAGCTATGATATACATGATGTGGTCGATGCATGCAAATATTATTTTGCACAGACCGGCCGCAGAGTCACCTTTGAGTATAGCCTGGTAGGCGGAGTGAACGATACAGCCGAGGATGCAGCAGAGCTTTCGGCACTCGTACATGGCATGAACTGCCATATAAATCTGATTCCGGTAAACCCGATAAAGGAGCGCGACTACGTGCAGTCCAACAAGGGTGTTATAGAGGCTTTTAAAAATAGGCTTGAAAAAAACGGAATTAATGTTACTATTAGAAGGGAAATGGGCAGAGATATAGACGGTGCCTGTGGACAGCTTCGCAAGAAGCATATAGATAAGGAGAGAGGAATAAACTAGATGAAGACGTTTTCCATTACGGATGCAGGTGCTATTCGTGAGATGAATCAGGATTTTTATTTCTCGTCTGACACTGCAGTAGGAAATCTTCCGAATCTTTTCATCGTAGCAGATGGAATGGGAGGACACAAAGCCGGTGACTATGCTTCCAGATACACTATAGAGCGTGTGGTTGCATCGGTATCGAGAAATGCCGGGGATGAACCGGTATCCATCATCAAAGAGGCTATCAACAAGGCAAATGAGCTTTTGGTGGCTGAGTCTCGTGGGGATGAAGCTAAGCGTGGAATGGGTACCACCTTGGTCATAGGAACTATTATAGGAAACAAGCTTTTTGTGGCCAATATAGGTGACAGCAGGCTTTATATTGTAGGTGGCACAGAGCAGATCAGACAGATTACCAGGGATCATTCACTGGTTGATGAGATGGTCAGGATGGGTGAGATAAATGCCGACGAGGCGAGAGTTCATCCGGACAAGAATATCATCACGAGAGCTGTCGGGGCAGCAGATCATGTGGAGGCAGATTTCTTTGAGGTCGAGCTATGTGAGGACGACAGGATTCTTCTGTGTACAGACGGACTTACAAATATGGTGAGAGATGAAGAAATATGCGATACTATTAGGCAAAATGATAATATCGAGACAGCAGCGTCACAGCTTGTCGCCATGGCCAATGCAAACGGTGGCCGCGATAATATCACAGTAATGATTATTAAACCATTTTAAGACGAGGTAATAACAGATGTTAGAGATAGGAAGTTTTTTATCGGATCGATATGAGATCCTAAGCAAGGTTGGCGCAGGCGGCATGTCCGATGTATACAAGGCAAAAGACCATATACTGAGCCGTTTTGTAGCTATAAAGGTTTTAAAGCAGGAGTTTTCGGAGGATAGTTCATTTGTGACCAAGTTCCGTGCTGAGGCACAGTCAGCAGCAGGACTTGAGCATCCGAATATCGTAAATATTTATGATGTAGGCAGCGAGAATGGGCTGTACTACATTGTCATGGAGTATGTCGAGGGTATCACACTTAAGACTTATATCGAGAAAAAGGGCCAGCTGTCATTCAAGGAGTCTGCAAGTATTGCAATCCAGGTGGCAAGGGGCATAGAGGCCGCTCACAATAAAAATATCATCCATCGTGATATCAAGCCGCAGAATATCATTATTTCTACAGATGGCAAGGTAAAGGTGACAGACTTTGGAATTGCAAAGGCTACATCTTCAAATACAATAAGCTCAGATGTGATGGGCTCAGTACACTATGCATCTCCGGAGCAGGCAAGAAACGGCTTCGTCGATGGCAGAAGTGATATTTACTCACTGGGAATCGTAATGTTTGAGATGGTTACAGGCCGTGTGCCGTTTGACGGTGACACCACAGTGGCAGTTGCACTGCAGCACTTACAGGAGGAGATTGCAAGGCCAAGCATCTACGCACCGGATCTGCCGATCAGCTTTGAGAAAATCATCTTAAAGTGTACACAAAAGACACCGGATCGCAGATACCAGACTATTGAGGCGCTTCTCACAGACATAAGGCGTTCTCTTGCGCATCCTGATGAGGATTTCGTCACAATAGCTCCACTCGTTGACGGTGGCAAGACCAAGGTTATAAGCCCGGAAGAGCTTGACAAGATAAAAGAGGGCAGAGGTGTCGCAGAGGACTTAAACGATGATGATACCGATGCAGATAATGATGATGAGTATGCTGACGGTGAAGACGATGATGATGAATATGATGAGTCACTCTTAGAAGACGATGCTGACGACGAAGATGAAGACGATGATGATGACGGCAAGCTTTTAAATCCAAAGATGGATAAAGCAATCACAATCATGGGTATAGTAACAGCCGTAATCATTGTAATAGTTATCATATATCTTGCACTTTCAGTGGCAGGAGTGTTTAAGTTTGGCGGCAAAAAGAACTCAGAGTCACAGCAGACAGAGTCACAGACACAGACCGAGTCTGAATCAGAGTCAGAGACACAGACTGAGACAGAGGGCCAGATGATTGACATCAGAGGCATGTCAGTGGAGGATGCTCAGAAGGCAGTAGACCGCTTAAAGCTTGACCTCACAGTATTTGCATTTGAGACAAAGCAGTCAGATGAAAAGGACGGCACAATCCTTGAGCAGGATGTCAAGGGCGGAGATACAGTAAAGCGTGGTTCACAGATTAATGTAGTTATCGCAGGAAAAGGTGATAGTACATCAGAGATGGTCAAGATACCAAGTGTAATCGGAAAGACCAAGAGCTCGGCAAAGAGCACACTCGAGTCAGCAGGCTTTAGTGTCACCTTCGAGTATGGAGATTACAATAACAGTGTAGCAGATGTAGTAACAGCACAGTCACCATCAGCAAAGAAACAGGCCGCAAAGGGCAGCACAGTAACAGTCACCCTTTCACCGGGCCAGAAGCCAATCACCGTGCCAAACGTAGTAGGCGCGTCACAGTCACAGGCAGAAAGCGCCCTCGCAGGAGCAGGCCTCAAGTACACCTATGCCGACTCCCAGTACAGCGACACCGTAGCCGCCGGCAACGTAATCAGCCAGACCAAATCCGGCGAAACCGTAGCCGCAGGCACCACAATCACACTGACACTCAGTAAGGGTAAGCAGGAGATATCGACTAACGTAAGTAAGACGGTTAAGCTTGATGTCGGAGATGTTAATATCACAGGTGGTTCATATTCACTTGTGGGTTCTGACGGAAAAACTTATGCAAGCGGAAGTGATGTAACATCAACTTCAGTTACAGTAAGTGGAACAATGAACTGTAAAACAGGTACAGTAACGGTTACATGGCAGTATACAGAGCCTGTCAAGGATGAGAATGGAAATGTAACAGGTGAAAAGCCAGGAGAAAAAACGATTTCTGTACAAGTACCATAATTTGTATATTGTAAAATAAAATCATAATTTGATGAAAACGTGGATGGCAATACAAGGAAAGTGGGAGCATTCCCAGTATAAGGAAAACGAGCCGTAGCGCAGCTACGTCAAGTTTTCCGTATCGCCATCATATTTGTAAATACACACAATACACATATAGCGCATAAAGCAGCAACCCAATACATGTCCTTATTGTAGCCACCGGATAGCACCCACGAAGTGGCGTGCTATCCGAACCCCACTCCCACACCAACCCGCGGACGAGAACCTGAACTCGCGGAGAAGGACTGTAGATAGCGGGGCAGACATGTGTTCCGAGGAAAAAATATGAATTGCCCCGGGGTGCCATAAACCTACCGAGGAAAAAACAGGGCAGAGCAAGCCATAGCCCGTCCGTAGGAGAGCCCGGGGCTGGCTTCATATTTTTTAAGAGGAATATATGCCTGCCCCCGCCACCCACACAACCTCAAAGCGCGGCATGCACCCCGCCGAAAGCGTGACTCCTGCAAATACAAAAGCACACAAGGAAAACCATGACAGGAAAAATTATTAAAGGAATTGCCGGCTTCTACTACGTCTACGTAGAAGAAACCAAAGAAGCAAAAGAAACTGCCACAGGCGGCACTCTCTACGAGTGCAAAGCAAAAGGCACCTTCAGAAAACAAAAGATAAAGCCGCTGGTTGGCGATATAGTCGACATAGCAGTCCTCGATGATGAAAAGCACATAGGCAATGTCGAGCGTATACTGCCACGGAAAAACGAACTTATCAGGCCGGCTGTGTCCAATATAGACATGGCCCTGGTTATTTTTGCATCCGCAAAGCCGGATCCCAATTTCAACCTGCTTGATAGGTTTTTGTGTATGATGGAGTACCAGCATGTCCCGGTTACCATATGCTTCAACAAAAAGGACTTAATCACACCTAAAGAGCAGCAGGAGCTTAAAAGCATATACGAGCCGGCTGGTTATAGAGTGCTTTTTACCAGCACGAAAACAGGTGAGGGCATAGATGAGATAAAGCATATTTTAGAGGGAAGGACGACCACGGTTGCAGGTCCCTCGGGAGTTGGCAAGTCATCTATCATCAACTGTCTGCAGGATGATGTGCAGATGGAGACCGGACATATAAGTGAGAAAATAGAGCGCGGAAAGCATACGACCAGACATTCTGAGATTATCCCGATAAAGGATGGCACGTATATCATGGATACACCCGGCTTCAGCTCGATGGATGTGCCGGGCTTTGAAAAGGAAGATCTGTGGACATGTTATCCGGAGTTTGTAGAATATGAGCCATATTGCAGGTTTCAGGGCTGCAGTCATATAAATGAGCCGGACTGTGGCGTGAAGGAAGCTCTTGCAGATGGGAAAATATCGCAGGTGCGGTATGATAATTATAAGCTTTTATATGAGGAACTTAAAAACAGACAAAAGTATTAATTTAAAGCATAATCAAACGGAGGAAAACATGAACTGTTTATCACCATCAATTTTATCAGCGGATTATTCAATACTCGGAGAGCAGCTTAAGCAGCTTGATGAGGCCGGAGCACAGTATGTGCATATAGATGTTATGGACGGCAGCTTCGTTCCCAGCATATCAATAGGACTGCCTGTCATAAAGACAATCAGAAAGTGCACAGAGCGTATGTTTGATGTGCATCTGATGATAGATGAGCCGGTCAGATATATAGATGATTTTGCGACAGCAGGAGCAGATATCATCACAGTCCATGCGGAGGCATGTAAGCATCTTGACAGGACAATCGAGGCAATAAAGGAAAAGGGCATACTGGCAGGTGTAGCATTAAATCCGGCTACTCCGCTCTCAGCCATAGAGTATGTGCTTCCTAAGGTGGACATGGTGCTTATCATGACTGTAAATCCGGGCTTTGGAGGACAAAAGCTTATTCCGTACACTGTAGACAAGGTGCGCGACTTAAAGGCACTTCTTGAGAAAACCGCAAATAAGGCTGATATCGAGGTGGACGGTGGTGTTAATCTTGAGAACGTGGAGACACTGCTTGCGGCAGGAGCCAATATCATTGTTGCGGGAAGTGCGGTGTTTAACGGAGATATAGAAGAAAATGTAAATGGTTTTCTGAATATCATGATGTAACAGATGCAGGTTAAAACGGAAATGCTTCCGGGGCTGTAGCAAATGTGGATATGTTATTTATAAGAAGGTGGACAAAATGAGGTATTTGATTGTATGTGGTGGAAAAATAGATAAGGAATTCGGCTTAAATGAGATAAAGACTGACGGAATAGATGCCATAATTGCGGCTGACAGCGGAATGGATTTCCTGTACGAAAACGGTGTCACGCCTGATATAATTGTAGGTGATTTCGATTCAGCCACGACAAAGGCATTGGAGTTTTTTGAGAGAAAGGGACAGACCGAGATACACAGGCTCAATCCCATAAAGGATGATACTGATACAGAGTATGCCATAAGACTTGCCATAAGAGAGGGTGCAAGAAGCATAGTGTTGCTTGGAGCAACAGGAAGCAGAATAGACCATGTGCTCGGCAATATTTCACTTCTGGGAATAGGATTGGAAAGTGGAACTGATATCAGTATTATCGACACAAACAACCGTATAAGAATGGCGGATAAGCCCGTAACCATTGAAAAATCAGCACAATATGGCAGGTTTGTTTCGCTTATAGCAGTGACAGACGACAATGAGGTGAGCCTTAGAGGCTTTAAGTATCCTGTTACGGATTATTCCTTTGACAGATTTACATCGCTTGGCATATCCAATGAAATAATTGATGACCATGCAGTGATTGATATCCATAGGGGAAAATTTATCATTATTGAGTCAAAAGATTGACTTTTTAGGAATTTGGGACTATTATATTTTTAGAATTATTTCGGAAAATATGTATGGTCATACAGTAAAGACAGATGAGAAAGGACACTATGCATTCTTTTAAATCAGATGAATTTAAGATAAGAGTATTGACAAAGGACGATGCGGAGGAATACAATGCACTGCTTCGTTATGCTTTTCAGGTAACAGAGGCAGATCTTGCCGAGACCGGTTGGAAGGATGATGAAATCAAGCAGTCGAAGTTTCCGGTGCTTGAGAGAGCTGATGTGCTTGGCTGCTTCAATATCATAGACCAAAAAGAGGAGCTTGTGGCTCAGTTTGCGGTATATCCGCTCGATATGAATATATATGGTGAGCGCTACGAGGTAGGCTTTGTCACAAGTGTGTGCACGTATCCTGAGTACACAGGCCATGGTCTCATGAAGAAGCTTATGAGAAAGAGTCTTACGAGGATGCGCGATAGCAACAAGTCGTTTGCCCTTTTGTATCCATACTCCATACCTCTTTACAGAGGACTTGGCTGGGAGATTATCTCAAACAAGATGACATATGTGATAAAGGACAGACAGATTCCTACAAAGCTTAAGGAGCCGGGCTATGTGCGCCGTGTGCAGTGGGATGACGAGCAGTTTAAGAAGCTTCATACTCACTTTGCCGCGAAGACTCACGGCTGTCTGTACAGAAACAATCTGGCTTGGGAGGAGTACTTCCGCTGGGATGAGGACGATACGATGGTCGCCATCTACTATAACGAGGATGATGAACCGTGTGGCTATATGGTGTATCTTATCAGCTCCGATGTCATGCACATCAAGGAGCTCATCTACTTAAACCGTGAGGCGCAGCTCGGTCTGTGGGAGTACATTCATGCGCACGATTCCATGATTGATGAGGTCAGAGGCAACAACTATTACAGCGAGCCAATCGCTTTTGAGCTCGATGACAGTGATATAAAGGAGACAATAAGACCATACGCCATGGGCAGAATCATCGACGTGGCGCAGTTTATATCACAGTATAACTGTGACCCGGATGGCCCGGACGGCTGCTTTAGCTTCGAGATAGCAGATGACCTGCTTCCGTGGAACAATGGCACATTTGTCATTGATTTTGAGAAAGGGCACTGTGCTCTCACCGACAAAAAACCACAGCATCACCTAAGCATGTCTATTGGCACGTTTACCACATTGCTTTTAGGCTACAAGAGTGCTGAGAAGCTTTTGCAGATGGGCAAAATACAGGCTACGTATGATGCTGTTGCAAAGCTTGACGATATTTTATATCATGAGATACCATATGTATCTGACTACATATAATGATAAAAGGTCAAAAGGTAAAGGAAAATAATATGTCAAATTATGTGATTAGCTGCTGTTCAACAGCAGATCTTACCAGGGAGCATATGCTCGAGAGAAATATTAAGTACGCATGCTTTCACTATGAGCTTGACGGTAAAGAGTATATGGATGATTTAGGACAGTCCATGCCACTGCCGGATTTCTACAAGGCAATGGAGGCAGGTGCCATGACAAAGACCTCGCAGATCAATCAGGAGGAGTACATGGAGTACTTCAGGCAGTTTCTGGATGAGGGATATGATGTGCTTCACTGTACACTAAGCTCAGGTATATCAGGTACAGTCAACTCGGCGAGGCTTGCAAAGGAGGCTCTTAAGGAGGAATACCCTGACAGAAAGATATATGTGATTGATTCGCTGGCAGCATCGTCAGGCTTTGGTCTTTTGATGGATAAGCTCGCTGACCTTAGGGATAGCGGCATGGATATTGATACACTGGCTGATTGGACCATGGAGCACAGACTTGAGGTGAATCACTGGTTCTTCTCATCAGACCTTACATTTTTTATCAGGGGCGGCCGTATCTCAAAGACAGCGGGATTCGTGGGAAATGTGCTGAATATCTGTCCTTTCATGAATGTGAGCAATGAGGGAAAGCTTATTGTGCGTGAGAAAATCCGCACCAAAAAGAAGGCAATAAAGGAGATGCTTGTGAAGATGCAGGCACTCTGCAAGGATGGTGCCGATTATTCGGATAAGGTTTATATATCAAATTCTGCATGCTATGAGGATGCTAAAGCCGTAGCGGATCTGATAGAGGCTGCCTTCCCTAAGATGAATGGAAAAGTAGAGATAAATGATATCGGTACGACTATAGGAAGCCACACAGGTCCGGGAACAGTTGCATTGTTTTTCTGGGGTAATAAGAGAGAGGATTAGCCGGATATTTTAGTCTAAATATCTGATTAGAATAATCAAAATCAATAAAGTTGATTATATTTTTATAAAAAATTAAATTACATCAATCAAAGTGATTAAATATAATCATTCCAATAACTGCGCTTATGTGTTACAATTATATCAGTTCAAACGAAAAGAGGTTTTAAGATGAAAGGATATGAAAAATACGAGCGCAGTTATTTTCTGCCTCCTGAATGCACTTATGACTGGGTTAAGAAGGATTATATAGATAAAGCACCACTGTGGTGTTCGGTTGATTTACGTGATGGCAACCAGGCTCTGATCGAGCCGATGAGTCTTGAGGAGAAGCTTGACTTCTTTAAGATGCTTGTAGATATAGGCTTTAAGGAAATCGAGGTAGGTTTCCCGGCAGCCTCTGAGACAGAGTTCAATTTCACGAGAGCTCTTATTGAGAGGGATATGATTCCTGATGATGTCACTATACATGTGCTGACACAGGCCAGAGAGCATATCATCAAGAAGACCTTCAAGGCACTTGAGGGAGCACCGAGAGCAGTTGTACATCTGTACAATTCCACATCTGTTGCACAGCGTGAGCAGGTGTTTAAGAAGTCAAAGGAAGAGATAAAGCAGCTTGCAGTTGACGGAGCTGTTTTACTGAGAGACCTTGCAGCAGAGACTGACGGTAATTTCCGTTTCCAGTATTCACCGGAGAGCTTTTCGGGCACTGAGGTGGATTATGCGGTTGATGTGTGCAACGCTGTGCTTGATGTATGGCAGCCAAAGGCTGATAATAAGGCCATCATCAATATCCCTACCACAGTAGAGAATGCTATGCCACATGTTTTTGCCACACAGATAGAGTATATCAACAAGCACCTCAAGTACAGGGACGGAGTAGTGCTTTGCTTACATCCTCATAATGACAGAGGCTGCGGTGTTGCCACATCAGAGCTTGGTGTGCTTGCAGGAGCTGAGGAGATAGAGGGTACGCTGTTTGGAAACGGTGAGAGAACAGGAAATGTAGATATCGTGACACTTGCCATGAATCTTTACTCACACGGAGTGGATCCACAGCTTGATTTTTCAAATCTGCCTGAGATCAGGGAGAAGTATGAGACATTTACCAGAATGAAGGTAGGCGAGAGACAGCCATATGCGGGAGACCTTGTTTTTTCTGCTTTTTCAGGCTCACATCAGGATGCAATCTCAAAGGGCATGGCATGGAGAGAGGAAAAGAAGCTTGATAAGTGGACGGTTCCATATCTGCCTATAGATCCAAAGGATGTCGGCAGGACATACGAGGCTGATGTTATCCGTATCAACAGCCAGTCAGGAAAGGGCGGAGTGGCATATATCCTTAAGCAGAGCTTCGGTATCAATGTGCCGCAGCAGATGAGAGAGCAGGTCGGATATATGGTCAAGCAGGTATCGGACGAGGAGCACAAGGAGCTTTCACCTGAGTGGGTACACAGTATCTTTACAGACAATTATGTGGATTTTCATCCATATTTCACTATACCGGAGTGCCATTTTAAGCAGGTAAACGGCATTTTCGCAGAGGCGGTTATTTTACACAATGACAGCACCAGAAAGGTAGATGCCAATGGAAACGGCCGTCTCGATGCAGTCAGCAATATAATTAAGCAGTATTTTGACATCAGCTTTGAGCTCACTGTATACGAGGAGCATTCGCTTTCACATGGATCTTCATCAAAGGCTATGGCATATGTGGGTATCACAGTTGACGGCAGTATGTTCTGGGGCGCAGGTGTGGATGAGGATATCATCAAGGCATCAATCGGAGCGCTTGTTGTTGCGGTAAACCATTATCTTGCCACCAAGGCTGACAGTCACGTGAAGGATGAGCGCTATATTGCCATGCTCAACTTCATCCAGGCCAACTACAAGACAGTATCGCTTGCAGACATGGCTGCACAGTTCAACCTGACAGAGCCGTATATCTCCAAGTACATAAAGGAGAAGTCAGGCAAGACTTTCGGGGAGCTGGTCACCAATGCCAAGATGAAGAAGGCACGCACACTGCTGAGAAACAGCATCACAACTGTTGAGAATATCGCAATCGAGGCAGGATATCAGAACGTGGAGCATTTTAACAGACAGTTCAAGAAGCTGTATGGAATGACACCGCTTGAGTACAGAAATTCAAGCACAAAATAAGCGGATACAGCATTTTAATATAACCGGATCAATATGCTAAATGACAATTCATTCAGCTGTATTGGTCCGGTTTGCTTTTTAGTACTGCACTTTTTATGTAAAAATCTGCATTAAAATTGTATAAAAATGGGAACAATGGGCTATTGATTGTATTTTATCAAGTAATTTGTTGTTTTTACAACGGATTATATGTACAATGCGGGTATAATATAAATAAAAGATAATTATTCAGAACTACTGATAACAAAGCAGATATTGAAAATTTGTGTTTGTGATGAATAGTTATAATAAAAAGCAACTATTTGAATTATAGTTTAAGAAAGAGAGGAACGTACATGAGCAATAAAACTAGCGCAGTTGTTAAGACAAACCCAAGAAAGGCTGTCATGATCGGATGTGGATTCGTTGGTTCGGCATCAGTTTTTGCACTTATGCAGAGCGGTCTTTTTTCTGAGATAGTTCTCATTGACGCTGATAAGGACAAGGCTGAGGGAGAGGCGATGGATATAAGCCACGGTATTCCTTTTGCCAGACCTATGAAGATATATGCAGGTGGTTATGATGATGTGGCAGATGCTGCTATCATTGTTGTTTCTGCAGGTGCAGGCCAAAAGCCGGGCGAGACAAGACTTGATCTGGTAAATAAAAATGTTGCAATCTTCAAGAGCATCATTCCGGAGATTGCAAAGAGAAATTTCGGTGGAATCTTACTTATCGTTGCAAACCCTGTAGATATTTTAACACAGGTGGCACAGAAGCTTTCAGGACTTCCTGAGGAGCGTGTCATCGGTTCAGGTACCGTGCTTGACAGTGCAAGACTTAAGTACGCGCTTGGAGAGCACCTTGAGGTGGACAGCCGAAGCGTACATGCATTTATCGTAGGTGAGCATGGAGACAGTGAGGTGGTTGCATGGTCATCAGCCAATGTTTCCGGAGTGGAGCTTCACAAGATGTGCGAGATGAGAGGTCACTACAAGCACAAGGAGAATACAGAGGAAATCGCTGCAAACGTAAAGAACAGTGCTTACGAGATAATCAACCGAAAGCATGCGACATATTATGGTATCGCTATGTCGGTCAGACGTATCTGCGAGGTAATCATGCGTGATGAGAAGTCTATTCTTCCTGTTTCACACATGATGCACGGACAGTACGGCATCGACGGTGTGGTTCTCTCAATGCCTGCAATCGTTGGAGCAAACGGAGTGGAGAGCGATATCCCAATCGAGTTAAACGGTGAGGAAGCTTTAAAGCTCAAGGAGTCTGCAGATGCACTTAAGAGCATACTTGACGGGCTTGAGCTGTAAATATCAGGCTCTTAATATTAATTTTGTAATATAAAACTTATATAAAATACTATAAATTCAGT
>OHQL01000067.1_pt1 | contig 70867 bp, 50 predicted proteins | sample 1578151 | NCBI WGS metagenome assembly OHQL01 (sample SAMEA3879519, study PRJEB24766) | human gut metagenome | biome: human-associated habitat; feature: feces | place: USA | collected 1985/1987 | reverse complement strand
ACAGAGATTTTTGAGCATACAAATAAAAAAAATGTTATTGGTAATAATGAGAAACTTAAACTTACAGGTAAAGAATGTATAAGACGCATGCTATACCATGATATTGTTGATACATCAGCATGGGCTAAATTATCTTCTACAGAGTTGTTTAAAACAGTAAAGTTTCCAAAGGGAAAGATATATGAAGATATTGCTACAACATATAAATTGTTTCAAAAATGTGATTATGTTGCGTGTGGATTTGAAAGTAAATATAACTATATGGTTAGAAATGATTCTCTGACCAGAGTGAATTTTTCAGAGAATAAGTTTCAACTGTTGGAAATGACAGATAAGATGGGAGTAGATGTAGTTAAAATTTATCCTGATTTGGCCGATGCTGTATTACGTCGGAGAGTATATGCACGATTTGCATTATTAAATAATATGTTGGATATAGATGAATCTTTTATACCAGCGCGAGCAAATATTGTAAATTTTATTTTAGATAATAAGAAAGTGGTGTTAACATCAAACTGCGTTCCACTTCGTGATAAAGTTGGTATTATCGCTTTGATGTGTGGATTTTGTGTTTATCGTTTTATGTGGAACGTGTATACGTATATAAAAAAATAACATAAAGATATAAATGGAGCGTTATATGATACCTAAAAGAATACATTATTGCTGGTTCGGTAGGCAACCGTTACCATCTCTTGCTATTAGATGTATTGAATCATGGAAGAAGCATCTTCCTGATTATGAAATAAAGGAATGGAATGAGGATAATTTTGATGTAAATATAATCCCTTATACTCAAGAAGCTTATGCAGTCAAAAAATATGCGTTTGTGAGTGATTTTGCTCGCTTTTGGATTTTATATAAGTATGGAGGTCTTTACTTTGATACAGATGTAGAGGTCTTAAAGTCCATGGATGCAATTATAACTAGAGGTCCGTTTATGGGATGTGAGTATGAGGCTGGTGACATGAGCGTAGCGAGTGTTGCCCCCGGCCTAGGCCTTGGGGCGAACCCCGGCCTAGGCCTTTATAAAGAGATTCTGGATTTATATACATCAATACATTTTGTAAACAAAAATGGTTCTTTTAATCAAAAAACAGTGGTTCAGTATATGACTGAATTGCTTTGTAAGTATGGAATGTTACAAATAAATAAAGCTCAATTTATTGAGGGTATTTGGATTTACCCTCAAGAGTATTTCTGTCCTTTTCATGGGAGAAGTATACGATTTACAAAAAACACATATTCGGTTCATCATTATATGAGTTCTTGGAGTAAGTTGACAATTAGAAAAAAGATAGTAAGGTGTATACATTTTATTATGCTTCGTTGTTATAAATTTATTTATCGTTTGTGATCTTTTGATGGTTCCTTGGGAAATAATTACCATATAATTTATTTGATAATAGAATGAATAATAATCAAAAAACGAAAAAGCTGATATTTGATTGCTTATTCGTATTAATAATATAAGATATGAAAATCGCTTATGTAGTAGAGCCACGAAAAGTGATAGGTGGAGGTGTTCGTGCTGCCATGAATTTATCGAAGAGCATGAAGAACCTTTATAAAGCTATGACTGTAATATTTGGGGTGTACGAAAATACGGTGGAAGATAAAGCTGTCGATTTCTATACGGTGAATACATTGAAACCTATGTCGTTTTTTTACTGGAGACAATATCATTGTTTTGTGAAAGGATATAAACCTGATATAGTACACTGTCTAGGCCTTTACACCGCATTAGTTTGTTTGCTGCACAAAAAGATTACTCATAGTGACTATGCTATCGTTTGTACAGTACATCGTGTAACAATGAATATGCGTTACGTCTCACTCATAAAATATGTAGTGAGTTATATCGCTCGAAACTTAGACTATACAACTTTCTTGACAGAATACCAGAAGGAGCATTACTTTAAAAATGTGGGATTCTGTCCTAATAAATTTGTCATCGTACCGAATGTTATCTTTGTACAGAATGTATCAGAGGAAGAAAAACGACAGAAGCGAATAGAGCTTGCTAATGAACTTAATGCTGAATTTCTTACTTCATATGTGGGACGTATCATTCCGTCGAAGAATATAGAGGATACGATTCGCATCACAGCTATGGTTAATGAATGCGGACTTAATCTTGGATGTGTTCTTGTTGGAGGTTCAGAAAGAGAATATTATGAAAAATTACAGGCACTTATAGAAGAACTTAATATAGGTAATAAAGTGAAATTTGTTGGCTATGTAAACACTCCTTCTCTTTATACGGGAGCGACTGATTTTACAATTACAACTACTACTCATGGTGAGGCGTTGCCTAATCTGTTGATAGAATCGTATGCTCTGGAAAAAGTGACATTTTCCTCTGATATACCACAAATGGTTAATTTGATTGATCATGAAACGAATGGTTACACGTTGTCATTGAAAGATCTAAATATGTTTATCAATAAGATACGGATATTCTGTACGGATGAAGAGCTACGCAAAAGAATGGAGAATGCTGCTCTTGATACTTACAAACGTTTATATTCTCCTGAATATGTTACATCGATTTATAACCATGTATATCAGTCTATATGAAAACGATCTGTTTGATTTATGGCTATTCGGCACGTAACGCTGGAGACTTGGCCATTACACTTGGTGCTATCGACGTGCTTAAATCCTTGGGGTGTCAAGTTAAGTTATTTTCACGTTATAAATACCAACAGAATGATTACATAGAATCTGAGCGTTATTTGAGGGAACGTTATGGTAACGATCTAGAGATATTTGAGTCACCTTTTTTTCTTGATCGTTCTTCTAACCTTTTTTCATCTCTTGTGCATTACATGAGTGGTGCGGCTGTTGTCTTTGGCTTAAAAAGTAATAAACAATTCTGCCAGCAATTACTTGATTCCGATTGTGTTATTTTTAATGGGGGAAATCTATTTCGTTGCCATTCTTTTATAGATTACGCTCGGTTATGTGCATTGATGTATCCATTAAAAGTCGCAAAGTCAGCCCATGTTCCTTACATGATATTTCCTCAGTCGGCTTCAACAATAAACGAGATGGGGCAGAAAATTTTATTTCCCCTGCTTGAAGGTGCTTGCAAGGTGTTTTTCAGAGAAAAGGAGTCGTATGACTATATGGGTGAACTGATGCCTTCTGGGAATTTTGAGCAGACGATAGATTTGGCTTTTTTCATAAACAAAGATACTCTTCTTAGCGTGAAGCGAAAGAAAATGATAGCTATTACATTACGTTTCCATACTGTTGGTGACATAGGCTATCTGCCGGAAAAATATATTGAGGATATTTTTGAACGAATGGGGAACTATGTGACAGCTTTAAAATGTGAATATGAGTTTGTGGTTGTTGTGCAGACTGATAAGGATTATTTGAAGTCACAACAGTTTGCGACTAAACATAGTTTGCGACTCATTAAGAGTAATGATCCGATGGAATTGCTATACATATATCGATCTGTTAGTTTATTGATAGGAATGCGTCTACATTCCATCATTTTGTCATTGTCTGTAGGAACTCCATGTTTTGGCCTTTTTTATAAGCAATGGGGGCTTAAAAATCCGGGTATGATGAACAGCTTTGGTATGCCTTATACTATGATGGATGAGCCAAGTGAGACAGTATCAGATGTTAAGGCAATTCATGATCTGATTGCAAATATTGATAAGCATTCAGTTGCCATCATGGAGAAAGTGAATACGGAATATAAGAATATGGTTACTAATTTTATCTCTATTATTTAGTCCTTTGAATACGACGAAAGTTGCTTTCGCTTGTATCACGAGTTTGAAAGAGAGAGGTTGAGTGAACCTCTAAATACACTACATCTGCTACATGTATATTTCATTATATATATCAACCCTTCGGTACCTGAGACCTCGCCAAGTTCGTTATCAAGTCTGGTATAGGCTACGGGCATATATCCGGAAATATATGAATTTTCGGTATGCACTCTCTTTACCAAGAACAGGGTGTCCTTTGTCTTTAAAACTTTTTATCCCGAAATATACGAGCTTGGATAGTAGTACGGGGCGTTTCTCTTTCTTGGGTAAGGAATCTGCCTTCCCGGGATGGAATGATGAGAGCTTTGGCAAATTATGGTCCTATAATCTAAATTATATGGACTACCTTCATCAGGAAACCATCTCTTTCGAACAGGCCGTTTGTTGGATCGATAAGTTTGTCGATGAGATCGAGGAAAACAGGGATGGTCTGGAACCTTATCCGATCGCTTTACGAGGCATCAATTGGATCAAGTTCCTGTCGAAATATCATCCTTATATTCCGGCAGAGAATAAACGAGAATGGGACTCCTCCTTGTATGGCCAATATCAAATTTTACTGGATAATCTGGAATATCATCTTTTAGGGAATCATTTATTGGAAGACGCTTTCTCCTTGTTATGGGCCGGGCTTTATTTTAAGGATGAGTCGATCTATCAAAAGGCGAAAGACCTGTTATTTAAAGAGCTGGAAGAACAACTCCTTCCGGATGGCGCTCATTACGAGCAATCACCGATGTATCATTGTATATTATTGGATCGGTTGCTGGATTGTTATAATGTCTCTATGAATAATTTGAGGTTTATAGGGCAGGAAGGTCTGAATGAACGCTTACGGGAGAAGGCCAGTGGAATGTTGGGGCATTTAGCCTCTGTCGTTTATAAAGATAATACGATCCCTCTCCTGAATGATTCCGCTGAGGGAATCGCACCTTCTCCGGCTCAATTGTTTGAATACGCTAAGCGATTGGATATAGATTGGAAAAAGCTTCCGATGGGAGCGTGTGGCTATCGAAAATTGATGGCGGGTCATTGGGAGGCTATCGTGGATGTTGGAGACATAAGGGCCTCTTACCAACCCGGTCATTCGCATGCGGATACGTTCAATTATGAGTTGCGGATAGGGGATAAGTCTTTCATTGTGGATACCGGAATCTCTACGTATGAAAAGACAGCCCGTAGGCAATACGAGCGTGGCACGGCTACCCATAATACGGTGGTGCTAGGGGATAAAAACTCTAGCGAGGTATGGGGTGGCTTTCGTGTGGGGAGGCGGGCAAGGGTGACGCTTCTCAAAGATTCTCCGAATGAGGTGGAGGCTTGGCATGATGGCTTTGGCTCATTGGGTAGGCATTATCGAAGATTTATGATCGATAAGGATCGTTTTAGGATAGAGGACTCTGTCTCAACAGCCGTGAAAGCCGTAAGCTTGATCCATCTGGCTCCGGATGTGGAAATCATATCTTGTTCACGGACTGAGATCGTGACGAATGTCGCAACAATAAGAGTGATGGGAGCATCCTCTGTCGAGGTTGTAGATGACCAAGTGTCATCTACATATAACTGTTTTCATCTATCTAATACAATTCGTATTCATTTTGTGAAGAAACTTTCTTATACAATCGGTTGATCGTTGTTGGACCATTCTTGATCTGCCTAATATCTTACTTAAAAAATAATACATAATTCTTATGAAAGCATGTTTCATGGGTTTGGGCTATATTGGCCTGCCCACGGCTATTATTGCCGCAAAGCACGGGGTGGATATCGCCGGCGTGGATATCAACGCCCAAGTGGTGGAGGTCACCAACCAAGGGAAATTGCATATCATCGAGCCGGGTATGGAGGAGATGTTGCGGGAGGTGCTGGCCTCCGGACATTTCAAGGCTTACACCGAGCCTCGGGTGAGCGACGCTTATTTCATGGTGGTACCCACTCCTTTCAAGGGGGATCATGAGCCGGACGTATCGTTCGTGGAGTCGGCTACCCGTATGGTGCTTCCTTTGTTGAAGGAGGGGGATTTGTACGTGATCGAGTCTACCTCGCCGGTGGGGACGACCGAACGGATGGCTAGTTTGATTTTCTCGGAACGGCCGGAGCTGAAGGGCAAGATCTATATCGCTTATTGTCCGGAGCGGGTGCTTCCGGGTAACGTGATCCATGAGTTGGTGCATAACGACCGGGTCATCGGCGGCATGGACGAGGCCTCTACCCGTAAGGCGATGGAGTTCTACGGCCAGTTCGTGAAGGGTACGCTTCACCCAACGAATAGCAAGACGGCCGAGATGTGTAAATTGACCGAGAACTCAAGCCGGGACGTGCAGATCGCTTTCGCCAATGAGCTGTCGTTTATCTGCGATAAAGCGGGAATCAATGTCTGGGAGTTGATCAACTTGGCGAACAGGCATCCCCGTGTGAATATCTTACAGCCGGGTTGCGGTGTTGGCGGTCATTGCATAGCGGTGGACCCTTACTTCATCACGGCGGAGTTTCCGATGGAGAGCCGTATGATCTCGACGGCCCGTGAGACGAATAATTACAAGGCTTTCTGGTGCGCTGAGAAAGTGAGGAACGCCATGCTACGGTTTGAGCTGAAGCATGGGCGTAAGCCGGCGGTGGCAATGATGGGCTTGGCTTTCAAGCCTGATATCGATGACTTGCGCGAGTCTCCGGCCAAGGGAATAACGACGAAGGTGTTGCAATCGTGCAACAACGCTGATATCATGGTGGTGGAGCCGAACGTTTCGGAGCATAAGTTGTTTAAGTTGACCCCTTATAAGGAGGCTTATGAGAAAGCCGACATCGTGGTTTTCTTGGTGAATCATAGGGAGTTTGCGGGGTTGAATTATCGGGATGACGTGGAGGTGCTGGACTTTTGCGGGACATTCAAGAAATAATCGTTCGCTAAATAGAAGAATACGCTGTAATGAGGAAAATAATGTTAGTCTTCGGGACCCGTCCCGAGGCGATCAAGATGGCTCCGCTGGTGAAGGAGTTCCAAAAACATCCGGAGTCGTTCGAGACCATCGTGTGCGTTACCGGACAGCATCGGGAAATGCTGGATCAAGTGTTAAAATTGTTCGAGATCACGCCGGATTATGATTTGAATATCATGAGGCAGGGTCAGGACTTATATGACGTGACCGCCCGTGTCCTTACCGGTATGCGTGACGTGTTGCGTGAGGCGACACCCGATGTCGTGCTGGTGCATGGGGATACCACCACGAGCACGGCGGCCGCCTTGGCCGCTTTCTACCAACAGATACCTGTAGGTCATATAGAGGCCGGCCTTCGTACCCACAATATCTATAGCCCGTGGCCGGAGGAGATGAACCGGCAGATTACGGGGCGTATCGCCACGTATAATTTCGCACCCACGCGGTTGAGCAAACAGAACTTGATGCGAGAGGACGTGAATCCGGACTCAATCTTGGTTACCGGCAATACGGTGATAGACGCCCTGCGGCAAGTGGTGCGTAAGATAAAGACGGACGCTGAGTTGGATAAGGAGCTGGAAGGCGTACTTTTACGTTCGGGGTATGACGTGAACCGTCTGGTTGAGGGTAAGAGACTGGTGTTGATCACGGGTCATCGCCGGGAGAACTTCGGTGATGGATTCATCCATATGTGTACCGCTATCAAGGACTTGACGAAGATGTATCCGATGGTGGATTTTGTCTATCCTATGCACTTGAATCCCAATGTGCGCAAGCCGATTCATGAGGTATTCGGTGAGGATCTTTCTCATTTGGAGAATATGTTCTTCATTGAGCCATTGGAATATCTGTCGTTTGTCTATCTGATGGAGAAATCAACGATAGTGCTGACTGATAGCGGCGGTATCCAAGAGGAGGCCCCCGGATTGGGCAAGCCCGTGTTGGTGATGCGTGATACGACCGAGCGTCCGGAGGCTCTCGCGGCAGGTACGGTGAAACTGGTCGGTACGGACTATGACAAGATCGTGAGCGAGGTCTCGGCGTTGCTTGATGATACGGCTTATTACGATGCGATGAGCAAGGCGGTCAATCCCTATGGTGATGGATTGGCTTGTGGAAGGATCGTGGAATTTTTGAACCGGAAGGAATGAGGGTCTTGATCGTTTCTCCCTCTTATCTTCCAGAGATCGGTGCGGCACCCTCACGTGTTACGAACATGGCGGAGGGACTGTCCGGCTTAGGGATAAAGGTGGATGTGTTGACTTGCTTACCCAATTATCCCAAGGGACGTATCTTTGATGGATATAGGGGGGCTTTTTCCAAGACAGAGGATGTAAACGGGATAACGGTCTTCAGGTACTGGACGTATGCCTCGATCTCGAGGAGGCCGTTGGTCCGTCTTGCCAGTATGTGCTCTTTCGCCACGACCCTTTGGTGTTTCGCTCTCAAGCGTAAGCGTATAAAATCTTATGATAAGGTGATCATCCAGACCCCTCCTGTTTTGGCGGCGGCCTCGGCCATGTTGCTTTTTCGTTGTTGCTACCGGAAAAAGGTGGTACTGAACGTCTCAGACCTTTGGCCATTGTCGGCCGTGGAGCTGGGGGCCATGAAAGAGGGTGGCGTTTATCATGGGGTGATGGGGCGTATCGAGCGTTTCCTTTATCGTAAGGCCACGGCCTGTCAAGGGCAGAGTAAGGAGATAGTGGATTATATAAAACGGTATGAGCCGGGCAAGGCCTCGTTCTTGTATCGGAATTTGCAGCATCGTTTTGTTTTACCGAATCAAACGCCTTCTTCTCGAAAGCCTTTCAGGATCGTCTATGCCGGTTTGCTGGGCGTGGCGCAGAATATATTGGAGTTGATAGAGCGTATCGATTTTAAAGGGATGGGAGCGGAGCTTCATTTATTTGGAGGGGGCAATCAAGCCTTGGAGATAGAGGATTATGTGAGGACGCATGATAAAGGGGTCTTTTATCATGGCTCTCTGCCCAAGGAACGGATGCGTGAGGAGCTTACACGTTACCATGCCTCCATTATCCCCTTGACGGTTCGTATAAGGGGGGCGGTACCTTCTAAATTATTTGACTTGCTGCCGTTAGGCGTTCCTATCTTGTTTTGCGGAGGCGGCGAGGGTGAGGGGATTGTAAAGGAGAATCAGTTGGGCCTTGTCTCGGCCCCCGGAGATTATGAGCGACTTTCTAAAAATATACGGGCCATGAGCCACTTGCCGGATGAGGAGTATCGACAGCTAAAAGCGAACTGCTTAAGATTATCCCAGACAACTTTCTGTTTTGAAAGGCAACTGGAGGCGTACAAACGTTTTTTATCGGCTTTCTAATTTCTTGGAGAAGTCATTGAAAGAAAAGGATTGTACATTAAAGTCCGCCGAGCGTAAAGTGTCTGAAAATTGAGTACTAACATGTGGAGTCGATTTTTAAGATATCTCCTCTTCTATGTCTTCAACTCTCATGGTGTCAATCATGGGAGTACATATCGCCGATATGCTTATCGGTATAACGCCAAAAAAGAAAGAGGAACTTCCATGGAAGTGTTTGCAAGAAATGAGAACCACAAAGGTGCGATGATGAATGTGTAGATGATAGAATAGACTGTAGAATCGATATAGAATAAAGATTTTGTACCGGTCTTCTTTCTCCCTTCGGGGAGGTAAGGAGGCCGGTTCTGTTTTTATGTATGCCTTGATGATCCGTATATAAATGTGGGATTCGGCCTTCTGCGGCGCAGGGATAAATTTTCCCCCTGTGATCGTGGAAATGAAAAATCTTATGAAAGATTTGAAGGGACTATTAGGCGAGTTTCGGGGTTGGCCTACCGTTGAGTTGTTTAGTGTGCGTCTGGCCGGATTGCCGGCGGAAGATAGGGAAAGGCATTTGCTTGGGTTTTGTAAGCTGGCTTTCGGGCATTATGAGGAGTTGCCGACAGGGTACCGGAAATTGGTGGATGGTTATTTGGATGGGGAGCGAGGGGAGAACTTGATGGTGTGGTATTTGACAAGGCATACGCCGTGGAAGAATGCCCGTTATGAGTTGCACCGACCGGACTTGTTTTTGCGGATGGCGAAGCTGGTGGAGTTTACGGATCGGGACGGGCGTTTGCCTTATTCTCATTTGGCGGCTTGTTTATGTATGGCGTTTTTCGTCCGGAGTTTATCGGATCCTAATTCGGAGGTCTTGCCGAAATCCTTGGCTAGCCGTTTGAGCGCATTGAATATATTACCAAGTGATATTCTGGAACTGGCGGGGAAGAGGGAAATAACGGATGAGATGTGATTCTTTATTGATAAATGTTAAATGTACGTGGATTGAAGTCGATGAAATTTGGTGTGTTTTTCGTTGATTTGGGAATGTGTGTGTTGGTTGCTAGGTCGTTAACTGTTTTGCGTCATCGAAGTCCGGCTTTGTGGCTATTATACCTTTGTCATGTGTTCGAAGCATGGTTACATTCATTTATTCATTAAAAACGTATAGTTATGGCATTGAAATTTAAATTGGTAATGAGAAAGAATCTAGGTGAGGATCACGAATCTATTCCTGAAAAGGTATACGCTCAAATGGTGTATGGAGATCTGGTTACTTTCGATGAATTTGCGGAGGAGGTGGCGGATAGCTCTGGTGTAGGTAGCGCTAGCGTGAAGGCGGTTCTGGATCGTATGAATGTGGTGTTGGTCCGTCATTTACAGCATGGCAGGCGTGTCAGTGTAGGTGAGCTGGGACTTTTCCGCTTTTGTTTCGGATCGTCGGGGGTGCCCGATGAGAAGACGTTTTCAACGAACTTAATTCGGGAGCCGAAAGTACGGTTCTACCCGGGCAAGGCGCTACGGGTAGCCAAGAGCCGGACAAGTTTTGAGAAGACTGCGCTTCCGAATGAAGAAGGTGCGGGTGGAAACGGGAGTGATAGTGAAAGTCCGGATGAAATCTAAGAGCTATGAGGCGTTTGACGGTTCAATTAATTGTTGCGATCCTGCTCTCAATAAGCGGGATCACACTTCTCTTCAGCGGATTCTGGATTGATCCGCAAGGATTGATCGATAACAGTGTACTGGTGGCTTTCGGTGAGATCAGTACGTTTGCCGGGGCCCTTTTTGGGGTGGACTACTCTTATAAATTGAAAATTAATAATTGAAAATTGAAAATTATGGAAAGACATGATAAAAGGTTAACAGAGCATTTTTGTTTGGATGAGTTTACTTATAGTGGTATTGCCGTGGACAATGCGATAAATAATCAGCCTCCTCCTTGTGCATGTCTAGCGCTTCAAAATTTGGCAGTTGGTTTATTGGAACCATTACGTCTATTGTATGGGGCACCGATTGCTATATTGAGTGGATATCGGAATGAGAAGGTAAATCGTCTTGCTGGCGGGGTCGTTACCAGCCAACACTTGAAAGGAGAAGCAGCAGATTGCTATGTTGCCGATGGGCCGGAAAAACTGTTGGATGTGTTGAAATGTTCCGGTTTAGTATTTGACCAAGCTATATTATATAGACGAAAACGTTTTTTGCATCTTTCCTTAAAGATAAATGGAAATAACAGGATGCAAGTGTTAGTTTATATGCTTTGTGCTGTCTGTATGTTCTGTAGTTGTGGAGCGTTAGTTCTTTTTTAATAAAAAACTGTGTGGACTGAAAAGGATATGATATATTTGCCTCCTATGATTAAGCTTGAATATCTAAAAAAGATACGTGTTCGTTGGATTATATTGGCGATTTTTCTTGTCGCTATATGGATCGTGATGGGAAATCCCAGATTAGGCGAATGGTATTCCCGTTCGATTTATCCATGGGTATCGGGTATGCTATCTCGTTTCTCCTGCTTGTTCCCTTTTTCCGTAGGGGATTGTTTTATTTATGGTAGCATCGCCGGGTTATTAGGGTATCTGTCGTATGCGATTATAAGGAGGCGGAGGATCGGGAGGACAATAAGGCATGTCGTGGAATATCTGGCATGGGTGTATGTCTGGTTCTATATCGCTTGGGGATTGAATTATTTCCGGGAAGATTTTTTCACTCGTACGCGAACCACTTATGTGCCTTTTTCCTCGGAACATTTCCAATCCTTCTTGGATGCCTACACGGATTCCCTGAACGCCTCATGGGTTCCGATAGAGACGATCGATCGGGAGGTCGTGAAAGAGGCGGTGCTAGACGGGTATCGAAAATTGCCTACTCGTTTCGGCCTTACCACTCCCGGAACCTATCTTCATCCTAAAACGATGCTGTTCTCCCGGTTGATGAGTGGAGTAGGGGTGATGGGATATATGGGGCCGTTTTTCACGGAGTTCAATTTAAATGACCAGCTCTTGCCTGCACAATACCCCGCCACCTACGCCCATGAGATGGCCCATGTGCTTAGTATATCCAACGAGGCCGAGGCTAATCTATACAGTTATTTAATATGCACGGGTTCTTCCGTGCCGGAAATCCGGTTCTCAGGTTACTTCTCTTTGCTGCCTTATGTGCTGAGCAACGCATATGTGGCTTTGGATAAGGATGCTTTTGAGGCATGGAAGAAAAGATTACGCCCCGAGATCAAGGACTTGTATAACGAGAAAGTCGCCTATTGGCAATCCCTATACAGCCCGTTGATCGGCGAGGCACAAGACGTGGTCTATAATCTTTTCCTGAAAGGCAATAAGATACCTACTGGAACCGCTAATTATTCGGAGGTGATCGCCTTATTGATCGCTATTGTCTAATTCGAAAGAAATCACTAACTTTGCGGCAATTTTTTAGAAGCAAGATAAATACATCGCGATATGAGTAAGAAATTTACCGAATATTCTAAGTTTGACTTGTCGAACGTAAATAAAGAGGTGCTGAAGAAATGGAAGGATGGAGACATCTTCCATAAGAGTCTTGAAACAAGAGAGGGACATCCTACATTCGTATTCTACGAGGGTCCTCCATCCGCAAACGGTATGCCGGGTATTCACCATGTTATCGCCCGTTCGATTAAGGATATTTTCTGCCGCTATAAAACCATGAAGGGATTCTTGGTGAATCGTAAGGCGGGTTGGGATACACACGGTCTGCCTGTCGAGTTAGGCGTGGAGAAGGCTTTGGGCATCACAAAGGAAGATATCGGTAAGAAGATTTCTGTCGCTGAGTATAACGCCGCTTGCCGTAAGGACGTGATGAAGTTCACAAAAGAGTGGGAGGATTTGACGCAGAAGATGGGTTATTGGGTGGATATGGAGAATCCGTATATCACGTATGATAACCGCTATATCGAGACCTTGTGGTATCTATTGAAAGAGCTTTATAAGAAAGGTCTTTTATATAAAGGCTATACGATCCAACCGTATTCTCCCGCCGCGGGTACGGGCTTGAGCACGCACGAGTTGAACCAACCAGGCTGTTATCGTGACGTGAAGGATACGACTTGTACGGCACAGTTCCATATATTGGACCCGAAACCGGAGATGGCACAATTCGGCGATCCTTATTTCTTGGCATGGACAACGACTCCTTGGACGTTGCCTTCCAATACGGCGCTTTGCGTAGGCCCGAATATTACTTATCTGGCTGTACAGACTTATAATCCTTACACGGGTATCCCGATGACTGCTGTTATAGCGAAAGATTTATTGTCTGCTTATTTCAATCCGAAAGCCGCTGAGCTTTCTTTGTCTGATTACAAACCGGGTGACAAGCTGGTTCCTTTCAGCGTAGTAGGTGAGTGGAAGGGTTCCGAGTTGGCCGGTATGAAATATGAGCAATTGATCCCATGGGTAAATCCGGGTGAAGGTGCATTCCGTGTGATCACGGGTGATTTCGTTACGACAGAGGATGGTACGGGTATCGTACATATTGCGCCGACGTTTGGTGCGGACGATAACCGTGTGGCGAAAACATTCGGGGTCCCTCCTTTGATGATGCAGGATAAGGATGGAAATATGCGCCCTATGGTGGATATGACCGGTAAGTTCTATAAGCTAGAAGACTTGGCTCCGGAGTTTGTACAAAATTGTATGAACGCCTCTGATTATGATCCATGGCAAGGAAAATTCGTGAAGAACGCTTACGATGATACGAAGACGGATAAAGATGAGACATTGGATATTGAGATCTGCATGATGCTGAAGGCCCAGAACCGGGTGTTCAAGATCGAGAAGCATGTCCACAATTACCCGCATTGCTGGCGTACTGATAAGCCGGTATTGTATTATCCGTTGGATAGCTGGTTTATCCGCACGACCGCTTGCCGTGAGCGCATGATCGAGTTGAACAATACGATCAACTGGAAACCGCAGAGCACGGGTACGGGACGTTTCGGCAAATGGCTGGAGAACTTGCAAGACTGGAACTTGAGCCGCAGCCGTTATTGGGGTACTCCGTTACCGATCTGGCGTACGGAAGATGGTAGCGAGGAGAAGTGTATCGGTTCCGTGGTAGAGCTGTTCGGCGAGATCGAGAAATCGGTGAAGGCCGGCTTTATGGAGTCTAACCCTTATAAGGACTTCGCTCCGGGAGATTATACGAAGGAGAACTACGAGAAGATCGATTTGCACCGTCCGTATGTGGATGATATTATCTTGGTTTCCGCTTCCGGCAAGCCGATGAAGCGTGAGACAGACTTGATCGATGTATGGTTCGATTCCGGCGCTATGCCTTATGCCCAGATCCACTATCCGTTCGAGAACTTGAAGGAGTTCGATAATCGTCAGATCTATCCGGCTGACTTTATCGCTGAGGGTGTTGACCAGACACGCGGTTGGTTCTTTACCCTGCATGCTCTGGGCACCATGATCTTTGATAGCGTGGCTTACAAGGCTGTCGTGTCTAACGGTCTGGTATTGGATAAGAACGGAAACAAGATGTCTAAACGCTTGGGCAACGCTGTTGATCCATTCTCTACGATCGAGAAGTATGGTTCGGACCCGTTGCGTTGGTACATGATCACGAATGCTTCACCATGGGATAATATTAAGTTTGATATCGATGGTATCGAAGAAGTTCGCCGTAAGTTCTTTGGTACATTATATAATACGTATTCATTCTTTGCTTTGTACGCGAACGTGGATGGCTTCGACTACTCCGATCCGGATGTGGAATGGAGCAAGCGTCCGGAGATTGACCGTTGGATCCTTTCTCTGTTGAACAGCTTGGTGAAGGATGTGGATGGCTACTTGGAGGCTTACGAGCCGACTCGTGCCGGACGTGCTATCTCTGATTTCGTAAATGATAACTTGAGTAACTGGTATGTGCGTTTGAACCGCCGCCGTTTCTGGGGTGGTGGTATGACGGAGGATAAGTTGTCCGCTTACCAGACTTTATATACTTGCTTGGAGACAGTGGCTAAGTTGATGGCTCCGATCGCTCCGTTCTATGCCGATCAGTTATTCTTGGACTTGGTCGCTGTTACGGGACGTGAGAACGTTGAGTCCGTACACTTGTCCGATTTCCCGGTTTACGACGAGTCTAAGATCGACAAGAATTTGGAAGAGCGTATGCAAATGGCTCAAGATGTTTCTTCTATGGTATTGGCTCTTCGCCGCAAGGTGAATATCAAGGTTCGCCAGCCGTTGCATACGGTAATGATTCCGGTTGTAGACGCTCATCAACAAGAGAGTATCGAGGCCGTGAAGAACCTTATCTTGAACGAGGTGAACGTGAAGGAGCTGAAGTTCGTGGATAATACGGCAGGTATCTTGGTGAAGAAGATCAAACCGGACTTTAAGAAGTTGGGCCCGCGCTACGGAAAGATCATGAAGGCGTTGGCCGCCACGATTCAATCGATGAGCCAAGAAGATATCAACGCTTTCGAGAAAGCCGGAACGTTTACCTTGATGGTAGATGGACAGGAGGCCGTTTTGGAGCGTACGGATGTAGAGATCATCTCTGAGGATATCCCGGGTTGGTTGGTCGCTAATGAAGGTCGCTTGACAGTCGCTTTGGATATTACCGTAACCGAGGATTTGCGTAAGGAGGGGCTGGCCCGTGAGTTGGTGAATCGTATCCAAAACTTGCGTAAGAGCAGCGGTTTCGATATAACGGATAAGATCCATGTATCCATTCTTTCTTGCGAGGAGATGGATGAGGCGATCCATGATTATAAGGATTATATCGCTAACCAAGTATTGGCGGAATCTATCGAAATCATGGATAATGCGATCAGCGACGCTACGGAACTCGATTTCGAGGACTTTAAATTGTCCGTAAAGATCGAGAAAGCTTAAAAATAGAATAGCATTTCTTGCGGAAGAATTAGGAATGAAATATAGGAAAATCGATAATTATATTATCTTTGCATGCAAAGAAGAAATAATATGATTTTATATTCATTCTTAATTCTTCTTTTTGATTGATATTTGAACGATTGTTGAACCTAAATTTTTTTAGAACCATGGCAGAGAAGACAAGATATTCAGACGCTGAGCTCGAGGAGTTCCGCGCTATTATATTAGAGAAACTGGAAATCGCAAAGAGGGATTACGAGCTTTTGCGATCAGGGGTTACGAATTCCGACGGTAACGACGTAGCTGATACGTCTCCTACATTCAAGGTGCTGGAGGAAGGCGCTTCTACGTTATCGAAGGAAGAGGCGGGCCGTTTGGCGCAACGCCAGATGAAATTCATCCAGAATTTGCAGGCCGCTTTGATCCGTATCGAGAATAAGACCTACGGTATTTGCCGGGAGACTGGTAAATTGATCCCGAAAGAAAGGCTACGTGCCGTGCCTCATGCGACTTTAAGTATCGAAGCAAAACAAGGAGGTGCAAAGTAAATGAGATATTCTAAAGGTTGGGGAGCAGTGTTAATCATAATACTGCTCCTTCTTCTTGACCAAGCGCTGAAAATATGGATTAAGACCCACATGCAGTTGCATGAGAGTATAGAGATAACTCCGTGGTTTTATCTCTATTTTACCGAGAATCCGGGTATGGCATTCGGTATAGAGGTGATTGGGAAATTATTCCTTTCCGTATTCCGTATCGTGGCTGTATTGTTTATCGGATATTATTTGTATAAGCTGGTTAAAGAAAATTATAAATTCGGTTTTATTGCCTGTATATCTTTGGTTTTCGCGGGGGCGGTGGGAAATATAATCGACTCGATATTCTATGGCGTGATCTTCGACCATAGTTTCGGGCAACTTGCTACTTTTATGCCGGAGGGAGGTGGTTATGCCTCTTGGCTGCATGGTAAGGTGGTGGATATGTTCTATTTCCCATTGATAGAGACCGTATTCCCTGATTGGGTTCCGATCTGGGGTGGACAGGAGTTCGTTTTCTTCCGTCCGATCTTTAATTTGGCGGACTCGGCGATTTGCGTGGGAGTTTTCCTTTTGTTAATATTTTATCGGCATACTTTGTCGGCTAGCCTTTCGAAAGAAGAGAAATAAATGCGGAGAAAATTACGGATATATGGTATGGCTTTATTAGCCACGACGTTGCTGGCGGCATGTAGTAAGGTTCCGGATGGTATTCTGTCGGAGAAAAAGATGCAGGGTGTCTTGACGGATATGTTGCTGGCTGAGGCCATGGTAAATGTGGATTATAATACTTATAAATCCGATACCATGAAGCTTGCCTTGTATGAGTCTGTATTCCGTAAGCATGATATTACACAAGCGGTGTATGATAGCTCGTTGGTGTGGTACGGCCGTAACTTGGATATTTATATGGAGGTCTACAACCGGGTCTTGGCCGATCTTAATAAACGGATCAATAACTTAGGGGATGTGCAGGCGGACGCTGCGCCGGTATCGAACCGGGATTCTGTGGATATTTGGCCTCGCCGTTCTTATCTGGTCTTGTCTCCTACCTCTGTATTTAATGGGGTGACTTTCGATATACGTCCGGAAACGAATTATTCCTCGGGCAGTAGTTTCGTGCTGGGCATGCGTGTCTGGGGATTGAATAACAAAATGGCTTATAAGCCGGAGGTACGTTTAAGCGCGGACCAAGGTGATACGACCTTGACGGTGAATAGTAAGATCACGAAAGATGGATATCACGAGACGATCTTGAAGACTATACCAACTAAGAAAGTAAAGCGTGTGTTTGGATATATCCGTATGGATAATATGGATACGACTTATTATAAGGTGTATATAGATAGCTTAAGCTTGATGAAATATAACTATGGTAAGGAGCTTGCCGAATTACCTAAGGATTCTATTAAGTAATCTCTCTATTTGTTTATTGTACTTATGAGAAGAATTGCCGCTCATTACGTTTGGTGTAAGCAGGTTTATCGTATGCATTATATCGAACTGGATGATAATGGTGTGTTTCATGGTGTTTACCCGTTGAATGAGGAGATAGCTGGAACCGCTTTTTATGATGGAGTGCTGGTGCCGGTTCTTTCCTCGGAACCGGCGATTGGTTTTAAGCAGGTGATGGGATCTTGGCCGGCGTTAACCGAAAAGATTACGCCGGGTTGTTCAGTCCATATATATCGTTTAAGCGGGATTCCCTTGGCGTCTGCGAAACTCGGCACAGACCACGGCTGTAGCGATAGCCACATTGAGAGACTCTGAGGTGTCTCTTCCTTCCGGATAGTTCGGGATATACAATTTTTCGTTTACAAAAGCCTCGATGGCGGGACGTATTCCATTTCCTTCATTACCCATTATCAAGATACCGTTTCCGGATAAGGTTTTCTCATATAAGTTTTCTCCGCCAAGGAAGGTGCCGTATAAAGGTATGGCTTGGGCAGATTGGGCCTGTAAGAACGTTTCCAGATCGGTGTAATGTATTTTTACGTGGGCGAGCGCACCCATAGTGGCTTGTACGGTTTTTGGACTGAAAACATCGGCGGTATCTTTGCTGCATACGATATGGGAAATACCGAACCAGTCCGCTAACCGGATGATCGTACCTAAGTTGCCCGGATCTTGGATTCCGTCTAATGCGAGAACAAGCTCCTTTTCCGGCGTTATTTCCGTTATATCCCAATTGGGGCGTTTAAAGATTGCGAGTACATCTTGGGGATTTTTCAGGAAACTGGCTTTACGAATATCATCTTCTTCCGCTACCAATAACTCCTTGGCCGGAATATCGCCTTGTGTAGCCATCCAAGATGGCTTGGCTATTAATAACTCACATTCAAAGGCCGGTAACATATCGGCTACCAATTTATTTCCTTCGGCTACAAAAACATTATTTTCATTCCGGAATTTCTTTAATTCCAGAGAACGGATGTATTTGACTTTGGTCTTGCTTAGCATCTTAGTTCTTTTTACAAAACAAAAGTACGGTAAATTCTTTAAATTCCAGTACATTCGCGATCGTAAAAAGCTTGGAATGATGAATCGATCTCTACGTATATGCTATTTTATCTGTATCGTACTACTGCTAGCCTCTTGTAGTACGACCAAGTTTGTGCCGGATGGGGAATATTTGCTGGATAAGGTGGAGATCGTGTCGGATAACAAGGATTATAAGTCTGCGGATTTAAAATCTTATCTTAGGCAGCAACCAAACTTCAAGGTGTTTGGTCTGATGAAGTGGCAGTTGTTTGTCTATGATTGGTCTGGTAAGAATGAGAAGAAATGGATCAATAAACAGTTACGTAGGATTGGTGAGCCTCCCGTGGTGCTGGATACGATGTTGGTGGAACAGTCCGCCATGGAACTAGAGCGTTTTTACATTAATAAAGGGTATGTCCATGCGGATGTATCAACGACGATCGATACGACACGCCATAAGAAAGCGGTTGTAACTTACCATATAAAGGCGAACGATCCGTATAGGATACGCAATTACACGATGAAGTTCCCCGATCCGAAAATTGATAGTTTGGCACATCTGAAAGCGCCTCGCCGCTCTCCCTTAGCTTCTGCGTTCCGATCCTCACAGGAAGAGTATAACCAATTAGTTAAGGAAGGAACTTTATTTGACCGGGATATATTGGACAAGGAGCGGGAGCGTATTACGACCTTACTTCGCTGGAACGGGTATTATGGTTTTAATCGGGATTATTTAGGATATATCGCTGATAGTTCTTTTAACCAAAATGTCGTGGATCTTGATATGTCCATGAAACCTTATCGGAAGGTGTTGCCCAATGGGTCGGTAGAGGATCAGCCGCATCGTCAGTATTATATTAAGGATGTAACGGTCTTAACCGATTATAATCCGATGGGGGTAGGAGAGGACGCTAGTTTCATGGCTACAGATACGATGCTCAGCGCAGGGGTGAATATCGTATATGGCCGGAACGGGAAGAGTATCCGTCCGAGCGTGCTCCGGAGGAGTACTTATATTCGTCCGGGGCAATTATTTAGTGAGAAGAATATAGAGCAGACCTATTCAGCGTTCGCCTCTCTAAGGGCTTTGAGGAATGTAAATATACGTTTTACGGAAGTAGAGGAGCGGGATACGATGAAGTTGGATTGTTACATTCTCACTTCTCCCGCGAAGATAAATACGGTGGGAGTGGATTTGGAAGGTACTAACTCGGCGGGTGATTATGGGTTTGCCTCCAGCTTGAATTATCAGCATAGGAATATCTTCCGAGGATCGGAGCTGTTCTCGGCGAGGGTGAGAGGGGCTTACGAGGCGTTATCCGGAAATAAGGCGAATGGCTTTGGTAATTACTGGGAGTTAGGTGCGGAAGGGTCCTTGCTGTTTCCTCGTTTCTTGTTCCCGTTCTTGAGTTCGGATTTTCGTAGGCGGCTACGTGCGTCAACTGAAGCGAAAATAAGTTACAACCTGCAAAAACGTCCGGAGTATACGAGGGCGATTCTATCTGGTGGTTGGAGTTATATTTGGCAAGATCGGGGCAATACACAGGCACGCCATACCTTTAAGCTTGTAGACTTGAATTATGTGTATTTGCCGGATAAGAATATGGACTTTATCAATAGCTTGCCGGATTATATGGTGTTGTATAACTATACGAACCATTTTATCATGAGTTCGGGATATACTTATTCCTTCAGTAATTATTCTCCCCAGAATCGTTTGAGAAACACGCATTCCCTACGTGCGTCGGTCGAGGTCGCAGGGAATTTGTTGAGTGCCTTTTCGCATCTTACGGGGGCGAAGAAAAATGATGACGGTTATTATGAGTTGTTTGGTACGGAATATGCGCAATATGTGAAATTGGATTTCGATTTTAGTAAAGGAATCGTGCTTGACAGTCGTAACAAGTTAGCTTTCCATATAGGAGTGGGAGTGGGGATGGCTTATGGTAACTCAAACTATTTACCTTTTGAGCGTGCTTATTTCTCGGGGGGAGCGAATAGTGTCCGGGGATGGTCTGTACGAGAGTTAGGTCCGGGTAGTATGGAAGTTGACAGCACGACTTCTTTCGCTCTTCAATCGGGGGATATCCGCTTGGATTTGAACTTGGAATATCGAACGAAACTTTTTTGGAAGTTTGAATTGGCGGCTTACATAGATGCCGGAAACATATGGACCCGGAATGTATCAGATGAACGCTATAAGGCTGGAAACTTTGATTTCTCTCGTTTTTATAAGGAGATCGCTGTTTCCTATGGTTTGGGACTTCGTTTGGACTTTGATTTCTTTCTACTACGTTTAGATACAGGCTTCAAGGCTTATAATCCTCAGGAGAAAAAGTCTAGGCGTTGGGCGATAACCCGTCCTAATTTCAAGGATAATTTCGCCTTGCATTTTGCCGTTGGTTATCCATTCTAAATTCAATATGTAAAAAAGTGTGCTAAAAGTTTGCAAGGAAAAGAAAAATCCTTACCTTTGCACCACGAAAATAAGGATGGTCAGGTAGCTCAGCTGGATAGAGCAACAGCCTTCTAAGCTGTGGGTCCTGGGTTCGAATCCCAGCCCGATCACGAGGGAGATTCTAAAAGAGTCTCCCTTTTTTGTTATAATCAGATGCCAGTTTTTTTCTTTTGCTTGTTTTGATCGTTGTTTATTGATCTTTTATGGAAAACTTTGAGTGTTATCTATCGGTTATTATATAGAAGATTTCGAGATAGAATTTCATAATTTTGTTTTTGATGGGATAAGGGCTATTAAGCAGGATTCCTGTATTTGAGATTAAACAGATTGTAAATATTTAAAAAGTAGATAAGATGGAAACATTTGACGATATCATTAAAGGGGATAAACCTGTATTGGTGGATTTTTTTGCGACATGGTGCGGCCCGTGTAAGGTGTTGAGTCCGACAGTCGAGGCATTGGGGAAGGAGTTGGCGGGACAAGTGCGTGTCCTTAAAATTGATGTAGATAAGAACGAGGCACTTGCCAGACAGTTGAGGATTCAATCTGTACCCACTTTGATCATCTTCAAGAAAGGTGAGATCGTATGGCGCTCTTCCGGCGTGATGGACTACGGAAGCCTTTTACAGAAGGTGCAAAGCTATATTGATTAAAAGCCGTTCATCGGGATCAATACCGTCGGGATCAATAAAAGGAATCCAAGGATCACTAGGACAAGGATGAACTTCCATGCCCATTTGAACCATTTATCATACGGGATACGGCTTACTCCTAGAACCGCTATCAGGACACCTGATGTGGGAGTTATCAGGTTCGTGAAGCCATCGCCAAACTGAAAGGCCATGACGGTGGCCTGCTTGGATAAACCGATCAACTCCGAGAATGGGGCCATGATAGGCATGGTAAGGGCCGCTTTGGCGCTTCCGGAAGGAATAACTAAATTGATAAGCGTTTGAATAACGTACATCATCCCGACCGTAGCTACTTGTCCCAAACCTTCCATCCCTTTCGCTAGGTTAAAGAGAATCGTATCGATCACTTTACCGTCTTGCAGGATTACGATAATACCTCCAGCCAAGCCAACGACTAAGGCGGCGCTCATAATATCCTTGCAGCCCTCTAAGAATAGTTTCACAAGCTCATTCGGATCGCGTCCATTGGCAATTCCCGCCGCTATGCCCAAGGCGAAGAACAAGGTCGCTATTTCCATAATATACCAACCGTAGCCCATTACGCCTGTTATCAAGAAAAAGATCGTGAAGAATAAAAGGTTCAATATATATAAGTGCACGGTTTTCCGTAGGGTAAATATCGAGCTGATCACGAACGCTACGCTAAGAATCGGAATTAAGGGTAGTCCCTTGATTACGCTATTTCCTATTTTTAAGGATGTCTGGGGGTAATAGAACGAAAAGATAACGAGTACGATAGCCAATAGTACGAAACTGATCCATGCGGCTTTCGGGGTTCTGTATACGATTTCCAAGGAATTGGTACTATGCAAATCTCTCCAATATTGATCATCCTCATAGACTGGTGACAATTGAGGGTTCTTTTTTACCTTGGCGGCATAACGCAATATCCATGTGAAGCCTACCGCATTGATAATACACCAGCAAACGATGCGATACTCGATACCGGAGAAAAGAGGAATCCCCGCCAAGCCTTGCGCTATACCGATCGTGAAAGGGTTTAAAATCGCCCCGGCGAAACCTAATCCTGCCGCTATAAAAACCATGCATACGCCGGTTATGGAATCGTATCCCATAGATATCGCCATCGGGACCAAGACCAGACAAAAAGCGATGGTCTCCTCACTCATCCCGAATACAGCCCCGAATATACTGAAAAGTAACATGATGGCGGTCAATAAGAAATTATCTATGCCTATTTTACGAAGGATAGGGTTGTTCTCCATTTTGCGTGCTTTCCGTAGGAAACTGACTGTTCCGATATCAAATGCCTTACTGTCGTTCACTATCCAGAATGCCCCGCCGATGATAAGGATAAAGACAATGATATCCGCCTTGTCCACAAATCCTTTATAAAAGGCGGAGAGTACCTCCCAAGTCTGGGGTATGCTTTCCACGGATTCGTATACGACGGTTCGCTCTCCGTCCGGGCTGATGCTTTCCGTATATTGCCCACCGGGAATAACCCATGTCAATATGGCGCAAAATAAGATGATGTAAAAGATAATTACGTATGTGTGGGGTATTTGTCTCTTTTTCATGATTCTGTTTTTTCGTCTTCTTCTGTTAATATTCCGATCTCGGGAAGGATAGCTCGGGCCTCACGGTCACTAAGCGTATCTACGTCTTTGAGTTTACGTTGGATGGCACGGGTACGGGTACCTAAAACCTCTTCTATTTGCCCGCTGGCGGTTTGCAAGTTCTTTTGGGCTTTCTCGAGCATACCGCCTACTTTCTCGAATTCTTTTTTCACGGCCCCTAAGATCGTCCATACCTCCCCTGAGTGCTTTTGGATCGCTAATGTACGGAAACCCATTTGTAAACTGTTTAGTATGGCCGCTAGGGTAGTGGGACCTGTTACGACTACCTTGTAGTTCCGTTGCAAGTCCTCCAATAAAGCGGAACGGCGTACGACCTCGGCGTAAATGCCCTCGAACGGCAGGAACATAATGCCGAAATCGGTCGTGGCGGGAGGCGCCAGATATTTGTCCGAAATATCTTTAGCCATCTTCTTGATCGTTGTCTCCAATAATTTTCCGGCTGTCTCGATCGCTTGGGAATCTGCGGCATCGTAAGCGTCTAGGAGCTGTTCGTATACATCTTTCGGGAATTTAGCGTCTATGGGAAGGTATACGAATTCTCGGGCATCATCCCGCCCGGGGAGCTTGACCGCAAATTCAACGACCGCATCCGAACCTTTCCGGGTATGTACATTCGCCTCGTATTGCTCTGGTGCCAATAACTGCTCCAATAACATACTGAGTTGGATCTCCCCGATATTTCCCCGGGTCTTGACATTACTAAGTACCCGTTTTAACCCGCCTACATCCTGCGCTAAGGTTTGCATCTCGCCCAGTCCTTTTTGTACACTTTCTAATTGTTCGGTGACTAAACGGAAAGATTGCCCGATACGGTCGTTCAATGTCTTTTGAAGTTTCTCGTCTACGGTGACTCGGATTTCTTCCAGTCTTTTTTCCGTGTTATCCACTAATCTCTGCTGGCGTTCGTCCAAGGCGGCGAATTTCTCTTTCTGCAACCTGTTAAAAGAATCGATACCACGTTCGAAAGCTTCCCTGAACTCGTTCATGGAATGAGCCAGTTCTTCTCGGTTATCTTTCGCTACCAAACGGCTTTCTTCCCGGTTCAGGCGGAAGTCTTCCCTAAAGTTTTTCTCGATACGGTCGAACGAGCGTTGTATCTCGTTTAGCAACTTTTCCAGGTCTTCTTTGTTATTATTTAGCTGTTTAGGACGCAAAAGGATTTGCATCACGATGATTATAAGAAGTCCGCCGATAATAATCCAATCCATCTGTTTTTGATTTTGACGTCAAAGATAGATAATCTGTATTTTGTAACAGCAGTTAAATAGAGTTAAATAAAAGAACATTGTTTATTTTCGTTTGTTTTATCGACAGAAAGCTGCTTATATTTGTGCAGCCAACTTAAGTAAGACTATTAAATTTACATACAAAGATGGCAAAAGTAACATTAAAAGGTAACGAAATTCATACGAACGGCGAGTTGCCGAAAGTTGGGACAGAGGCTCCGGACTTCAAGGGTGTAAAAAGTGATTTATCCGAATTGTCGTTAAGCGACTTGAAAGGAAAGAAAGTGGTGATAAATGTTTTCCCGAGCTTGGATACAAGTGTATGTGCGGCCTCGGTAAGACGCTTCAATAAAGAAGCCGCTTCGCATCCGGATACGGTAGTATTAGCTGTTTCTAAAGATTTACCTTTTGCGCATGGACGTTTCTGTACTACGGAAGGTATTGATAAGGTGATTACATTGTCTGTGTTCCGGTGTTCATGTTTTGAGGATAAGTACGGGATGCTTCTGGTAGACGGTCCGCTGAAAGGGTTATTAGCACGTGGCGTGATAGTAGTCGATGGAGCTGGTAAGGTGGTTTATGAGGAACTTGTTCCCGAGATTACTACCGAGCCGAATTACGACGCGGCTTTGGCGGCGTTGAAATAAATATAGTAGATTATTGTTTTTCATTGGTTAAAGTTAAGGGTTAGTGTAGGAGGCCGTCGGATGTGAATCCCGCGGCCTTCGTTTTTGTGTGAAGAGGCTAAAGTTTTCCTTCCAGCTCGTCGACGATTTGCCCATCGAAGAGATTGATGATACGGTCGGCGTAGGTCGCGTCATGTTGCGAGTGTGTCACCATGACGATCGTAGTCCCTTCGGCATTCAGTTGACTGAGTAATTTCATAATTTCAAGACTGTTTTTAGAGTCGAGGTTTCCAGTCGGTTCGTCCGCCAATATCAGCATCGGTTTACCTACGACGGCGCGAGCGATGGCGACACGTTGCTGCTGGCCGCCGGAGAGTTGCTGCGGATAATGTTTGGCACGTTGGCTGAGGCGTACTTTGCGCAGGATGTCGAGTACTTGTTGTTTGCGCTCAGCCTTGGGGATGCCGAGGTATTTCAATTGGAGGTCTACGTTTTCCTCGACTGTAAGCTCGTCAATGAGATTGAAGCTTTGGAACACGAAACCAATGCGTCCCTTGCGATAGCGTGTACGGTCTTTCTCCTTTAGGTGTCCCACCTCTTCGCCTTCTAATAGATAGCTGCCCTCGTCCGGGTTATCTAGCAGGCCGAGAATATGCAGCAGGGTTGATTTGCCGCATCCGCTGGGTCCCATGATGGCGATAAACTCGCCCTTTTTCACTTCCATGCTTATGCCATTGAGCGCGATGGTTTCTACTTCTTCCGTCCGGAAGTTTTTGCTGAGGTTCTTTATTTGAATCATGACTTGTCTTGTTTTTGTGAGAATGTATACCTATTATAGAATGTTGCTTTTATTCGGTCCGGATACTTTTGATGGGGTTACGGCGGGCGACTTTCAAGGTTTGCCCGATGATTGACACGAAAGCGATGGCTATGGTTGCCAAAACTGCTGCGGTTATGAGATGCCACGGAAAGGCGATGCGGTTATAGAACGACTCTATACTGATTTGAACCGCTTTCACGCTGATGGGCAGGGCAAAACAAGCGGCAAGCAACGAGAGTGCCATGAATCGTTTGGAAAGTTCCCATACCGCGCCACTTGTCTCGGCTCCCATCACCTTGCACAAGGCGATCCGTTTGCTTTGCTGTTCGGTGTAGCTTATCGACATGGCTAGCAGTCCCAAGGCAGAGATGAGAATGGAGATGGTCATGAAGCAAAGGACAAGCATCAGCGTGTTCTTCTCATGGGTTAAATCCTTGTCCATATAATCGTCGATATAATCGGCTTCCAAGTCTTTCGGTATCCCGATCACTTCATTGGACACTTCCCGGCAAGTGCGGCGGATGGCGGCTAAGGCTTCCGCCCGATCGCCTTGTGTCTTGACGATTTGACGGATGATGTAGCCTTGTGGGTTCAACACCATAACGGCTCCATGCGAATCGGGTTGGGGTGTGTTCAACGCGCCCAGCGAACGATAGTTGCGGATGACACCACAGACGTTGTATCGATAGCCGCCCTTGTCGCTATTTTTTCCAAAATGGGGTCTGCCGGATGAAAGCTGGTAACGACGGCAAGTCTCTTCCGTTACCCAAACCATGCCGGGCAGTGGGTCAGACCAACGTTCTACTACTTCGAAGCCCAACAGCCGGAATGCGGCGCTGTCCATATCCGAAAGGTGGAGCCACGAGTATCCTTCTTCTTCCGATTGCAGTACACCATCGTGACCAGTGAAGAAAGGCAGTTTTCGTGCCAATGCTACTTCTGTCACTTGGGGCAATGCCTGTAAACGTTTCTGGAGGATGACTTGCTTGTCGTAGGTGTGTCCCAAGTCCCATGTCTTGACGAATACCATGTCTGTATTATAACCGGTCGGCAGGGTGGCAAGGTGGTATATTTGGAAGGCCATGGTGAGTCCCAAGGTGATGAGTACCGTGCTGATGACATTCTGCACGATGATGAACAAGCGGCTGAACAGTTGCTTGTTGTGCATGCGGAAATTTCCTTTTACGATATCTATCGGACTGTATTTGTAGGTGATGATGGCTGGTAACAATCCCGATATGCCGGCGATTCCTACCCATAGTAACAGGGAATAGGCTACCATCGCCGGTGAAGAGACCAAAGCGATCCGGGTGGAGAGCAAGTACTCGAAATAGGGCTTTGTGATGACGGCAACTAAGCAACCGCCGATGAAACAACCGGTTGTGAAGATAGCGGACTCTGCGAGGTAGCGTAATACGATTTGCCCTGCCGAGTCACCCATCAACCGGCGGGTTGCCATTTCATGGGCTCGTTTGCTGGTTTGCGATACAGTTAGGTTGATGTAATTGAAGATAGCCGAGAGGAGCAACACGAATGCTAACGAGAACAAGATTTGTACCTGTTTCCGTGTCCCTTTACGGAAAGGGCCGTATTGGTTCAGGGGAGAGAAATAAATCTCGTCCATGCGTGTCACCGAAGAACCCCAAAAAAGCCTGTTCGTGCTGTTGTCTTCTTTCCAGTATTCCCAATAGCCTTTATACTTATCGAGTAGTTTACGGGTAACAACATCGGGAGTTACCCCTTCTTCCAACGTAATGAGTATTTGCGTTGAACCATAACTGTCCATCCATGCATAATCCTTTTCTGCCAGTTTGAAAGGAATCAAGATGTCTACCGGTTTCAACAGCTCTGTCGAGCTGAAAGCCGGGAGAACCCCAATGACCCGTAGCGGTGTCTGGTTCAAGTACATCACGGTACGGCCGATCGGATTTTCATTCCCGAATACTTTGTGGGCGAATGGCTCGGAGAGGATGACCTCGTCTGTTCCGATCAGTGCTTTGTTGCGGTCGCATCCGATGAGTGTATAGTTGAGCATCTGGAAAAAATTAGGATCTGCCGCGATGCCGTTTACTTGATAATATTGGTTGTCTACCATGAAGTCGGCCGCTTCAATATGGATCAGGCGTGTCCACTCTTTTATTTCCGGAATGGAAGGGAACAATTCCGGGGCAGTCCCGGTTGTCATACCGATCCCATCTCCATAGCCGACGGCATATAATTGGTGAGAGTATGATTGATTGTTACCGATATTAAATTCGGTGTCGGCATACGAGGCCAGAAGGATGACAACTCCCAGTGCGATAGCTAATCCGAAGAACTGGATGGCTGTGTAGAGTTTGTTGCGGCCGAGAAAGGTAAAGTACGATTTCATATTTTGCTTGTTTTTGATACAAAGGTATAGAGCGGTTGGCATCTGGCAAGGGCTTGGATGCCCGGTCGCGGTAGTTTGTATGAAAATCATACACCCGCTTGTATGATATTCATACAGCCTTTTTCCGTACCTTTATCCCCGATAAAAGAGATAAAGGAAAACAAACGAATCGGATATGGCGAATTACGGGACAATATTGGTGGTAGATGACAATCCGGCGATTCTTACGGCGGTCAAGATCTGCTTGGCCGGTGAGTTTGACAGGGTATTGACACTCGCTTCTCCCGACACGCTTCTTACGGTATTGGCACAAGAGGTGGTGGACGGGATTTTGCTCGACATGAACTTCACGCAAGGGGGAAACTCCGGACAAGACGGCTTGCTTTGGCTTCGGGCGATCCACAAGAAGCATCCGGCTATCCCGGTGGTACTGGTGACGGCATACGCTGATATCAAGTTGGCGGTGCGTGGTTTGAAGATGGGGGCGGCAGACTTTGTTGCCAAGCCGTGGGATAATCAAGAGCTGATCCGTGTCTTAAAAGATGCGATTGATGCCGGGCGTAAAGTGGTTCCATTGGAACAGGTCGAGGCGGAACATGTGAGCAAGGTGGTGGAGTGTTGCCACGGCAATATCAGCCGGGCCGCCGAATTGTTGGGAATTACCCGGCAGACGTTGTATGCTAAAATAAAAAAGCGATGATGTTGATAGGCACTTTGGGAGTCGTTGTCGTTCTCTTTATCGGATGGTTCTACCGCCATCAGGTATTGTTGAGAGACCGGGCGCATCTGATGCGTGAGGCGATTCGTAACCAAGAATTTACGTTTCGTCTTCCTGTGAAAGGCCTGTTCTTCGGGGAGCGGGCGTTGCAAGAGGCCCTTAACGAGACGGGCAGGGACATCGGGCAGTTGCTTGCCCGCAATGAGGTGGAATCGTGGCAACGGCTGACCCGTGTGCTTACGCATGAGATTATGAATGCCACTACGCCTATCGCCAGTATCAGCCAGGCCTATCTGGAGCATCCCGCGATTGCCGGGACGGTTTACGAGGAGGGGATCCGTGCCATTCACGATACCAGCCGGGGACTTGCCCTGTTCGTGGACAGCTACCGGAAACTGGCGGAACTGCAAGAACCTGTTATCGGAGAGGTCTATTTGAATGATTTTATGGAGGGGATCCGGGCTCTTTATCCCGATTTAGAGTGGCATCTTTCCATTCCTTTGTCTGCTACGATGTGTACGGATCAGAATATGTTGCGGCAAGTGCTGATTAATCTGATCCGGAATGCTTGCGAGGCAGGGGCTACGATGGTGGATGTGCGTTGGAAGAAGGGGTTGTGGGTCAGCAACAATGGTGCGCCTATTCCGGTAGCTATCGAACGGGAGATTTTTATTCCTTTCTTCACGACTAAAAGGACGGGTTCCGGTATCGGCTTGTCGCTTTCCCGGCAGATGATGGTGCGGCAAGGCGGGGATCTTTGTTTGGCGCAGCGTTCTGTGCCGGGTTATCAAGTGACGTTTATAATTTCTTGTGTAGGATAAATTTAGGATAGGATATGAATCGGAAAATACTTCAACTGGCCATACCTTCTATCGTCTCCAATATAACCGTACCTTTGTTGGGCCTGGTGGATGTGGCGATCGTAGGGCATCTGGGATCGGCATCGTACATTGGGGCGATCGCCGTGGGCGGGATGCTGTTTAACATGATCTATTGGATATTCGGCTTTCTCCGGATGGGGACAAGTGGGATGACCGCCCAAGCCTATGGGAAACGGGACTTGACGGAGGTAGTCCGGACCTTGCTGCGGGCTGTCGGGGTAGGGCTTTTGATCTCCCTCGGGCTTTGGATCCTTCAATCCCCGATCCTGAGGGGTGCGTTTGTTTTGATCGACGCGACGGAGGAGGTGAAGCGATGGGCCTCTCTTTATTTTAATATCTGTATTTGGGGAGCGCCGGCCGTATTAGGATTATATGGCTTTGCCGGTTGGTTCATCGGTATGCAGAATTCTCGTTTCCCGATGTTTATCGCTATCACGCAGAATATCGTGAATATTGCGGCCAGCCTATGTTTCGTGTTTGTGCTGGGTATGAAGGTGGAAGGCGTAGCGTTGGGAACACTGATCGCCCAATATGCGGGCCTCTTCATGGCGTTTGCTCTTTGGTTGAAATATTATGGGCGTCTGAAAGCGTATATCGATTGGGACGGTCTTTGGGATGGGGAGGCGATGCGTCGTTTCTTCTCTGTCAATAGTGATATATTTTTCCGGACCTTGTGCTTGGTCGCTGTTACCACTTTCTTTACCTCTACAGGTGCGAGACAAGGGGATGTGATATTAGCCGTAAATACCTTGTTGATGCAGTTGTTTACCTTGTTCTCTTATATAATGGATGGTTTCGCTTATGCGGGAGAGGCATTAGCCGGCCGGTTTATTGGGGCTAAAAACGATGTGGGGTTACGTAAATGCATTCGTTTATTGTTTCTATGGGGAATCGGCCTCTCTTTATCATTCACGATTCTTTATGCGTTTTTAGGGAGGGATTTTCTGGGACTGTTGACGAACGATACCTCGGTCATTGAGGCTTCCGGGGATTATTTCTATTGGGTATTGGCGATCCCTTTATGTGGATTCTCCGCTTTCCTTTGGGACGGTATCTTTATCGGGGCCACGGCTACACGCCAGATGCTTTGCTCGATGCTTGTGGCCTCGGCTACTTTCTTTATTATTTATTACCTGTTTTATCGATCGATGGGAAATCATGCGTTATGGATGGCTTTCCTTGGATATCTCTCCTTGCGAGGTGGTATGCAATGGATACTTTGGCGATATAGGAAAATTACAATGCCCATTATAAGCAACTGACAATGCCCATCGTAAGCGGCTTATAATGCCCAGTATAAGGAGCTTATAATGCCCATTGTAATAAATAAAGAAAGCGAGACTTCTATCTGGTTGATAATCAAGTCTCGCCTTCTTTGTTATGTGGAATGATAATTGTTTATCGTTGTCTGTATGAGATCAATTCTTCTGGGTTGAATCGTCCGATATAACCCTGATGTTTCTCTATCTCAGCCTCTACGTAATTGGTGTAAACAACCGCGGACTTAGCGAACAGCTCCGGCGCTTTCGTCGCATCTTGGATCAATAGATGAGCCATGATGATATCAGCGGCCATCTCCATCAAGCGGCGAGCCACGAAATCGAGTAATTCCTGATCTTGAGACTCTTTTACTTTCGCCATGCTAGCCTCGAACTTATTAGCCATCTCTACTAAACGAGCCTTCAGCGGTTCCATCTCGGCAGAGCAAGGGATCGCCTCGAATTCACGGATGGTAGCTAGGTAAGACCCGTTTGTCACGTAACGTATGGCCGCTACGGTCTGCAATTGCGTCGTGCCTTCATAGATGGAGGTGATACGGGCATCGCGGTAGATACGTTGGCAAGCATACTCCATCATAAAACCGGAACCTCCGTGTATTTGGATGCAATCATAGGCATTCTGGTTGGCGTATTCGGAATTCATACCTTTTGCCAACGGGGTGAAAGAATCCGCCAATTTGGCGTATTGCTTCTGTTCCTTACGTTCTTCCGGAGTCAGTTTACGCTCACGGGCGATGTCGTCCAGTGCCTTGTAAATATCAACGTAACGAGCGGTTTGGTATAACAACGCACGTCCGGCATCCAGCTTCGCTTTCATGATGGCGAGCATGTCGTAAACAGCGGGGAAGTCGATGATTGCCTTACCGAATTGCTTGCGGTCTTTGGCGTAGGCCAATCCTTCGTTGTAAGCGGCTTGGCTGAGGCCTACCGATTGTGCGGCGATACCTAGGCGTGCGCCGTTCATCAAGGCCATCACGTATTTGATCAAGCCCAGTTTGCGATCGCCACAAAGCTCTGCTTTCGCGTTCTTGTAAACTAATTCGCAAGTAGGAGAGCCGTGGATTCCCAATTTATTCTCGATACGGCGTACGTTTACGCCCCCTTCCTGTTTGTCGTAGATAAACATGGACAAACCACGTCCATCCTTGGTACCTTCCTCGGAACGGGCCAATACGAGGTGAAGATCCGCGTCGCCATTCGTGATGAATCGTTTTACGCCGTTCAATCGCCAGCAATTCTCTTTCTCGTCGAAGGTAGCCTTTAGCATCACGGATTGCAGGTCGGAGCCGGCGTCCGGCTCGGTCAGGTCCATAGACATGGTTTCTCCTGCGCAGATACGTGGGATGAAACGGCTGTGCTGATCCTCGTTGCCGAACTCATATAAGGTTTCGATACAATCCTGTAATGACCAGATATTACCGAAGCCGGCGTCAGCCGCCGCTACGATCTCCGCGCACATGGTGTACGGCGTGATCGGGAAGTTCAAGCCACCGAAACGGCGAGGCATCGTCATACCGTTCAAACCGGCTTTTACCATCGCGTCGAGGTTCTGCTTCGTGCCGGAAGCATATTCCACACGGCCATTTGCGCAGTGAGGACCTTCGGCATCTACGCCTTCCGCGTTAGGGGCGATAATCTCTCCGGTGATCTCTCCGGTAATCTCCAGCACCTTATCGTACGAGTCTATCGCGTCGGCATAATCTTGCGGCGCGTAGTCGAACTCTTCCTTGTCTCTGTACTCGCGTTCCTTCAGCTCGCAAATACGTTCCATCATCGGATTGTTCAAGTGATACTTGAGTTCCGGTATGTCTGTATAATAATTAGCCATCTTTACTTACTGTTCTTTTTGTAATACTTAATCATCTTAGGAATCACCTCTTCTACCGTACCATTGATTACGTAATCGGCGATCGTATTGATCGGGGCGTTCTCATCATTATTGATCGAAATGATGATACCGGCGTCTTGCATGCCGGCGATATGTTGGATCTGCCCGGAGATACCGCAAGCGATATACAATTTCGGACGCACCGTGACACCGGTCTGACCGATCTGACGGTCGTGGTCGCAGAAACCGGCATCGACAGCCGCACGGCTGGCGCCTACCTCGGCGTGAAGCTCTTTCGCCAAATCGAACAATAAATTAAAGTTCTCCTTGGAGCCTACGCCATAACCTCCGGCCACTACGATCGGAGCTCCTTTCAGGTTGTGCTTCGCTTTCTCTACATGACGGTCGATCACCTTCACCACATAGTCTGTCTCGGGGACATACTTCGCTACGTCGTGGCGGATCACTTCACCTTTATAGTTCTCGTCAAGGACTTCCTTTTTCATCACGCCCTCACGAACGGTCGCCATTTGCGGGCGGTGTTCCGGGTTGATGATCGTGGCTACGATGTTACCACCGAACGCCGGACGGATCTGATATAATAAGTTCTCATAGGTAATACCCGCTTTTTTATCCTCGTGCGAGCCGATCTCCAAAGAGGTACAATCGGCCGTCAAGCCGCTTGTCAAGGCCGAGGATACACGAGGACCCAAGTCGCGACCGATCACCGTAGCGCCCATTAAGCAGATCTGCGGTTTTTCCTCCTTGAACAAATTAATCAAGATAGAGGAATGAGGAAGTGATGTATAAGGGAATAAATCCGGAGCGTCGAACACATGAACCTTGTCGACGCCAAAAGGCAATACTTGTTTCTCTACACCCTCAAGGCTGGAGCCGGCAACAATCGCTTCCAGTTGGCAGCCTAATTGATTGGCTAGCTTACGACCTTTGGTCAGAAGCTCAAGACTTACATCGGCAACGCTCGTGCCTTCTGTCTCACAATATACAAATACGTTGTTCATAATCTTATCCGATGGTGTGGTTAGCTAACAGTTCGACAATCAAATCCTCTACTTCTTGGTCGGAACCGGAGATCGTCTTGCTTTCCTTGGCTTGGAAGACGATGTTCTGGATCGCTTTTACCTTTGTCGGCGAACCGCTAAGGCCGCATTGAACCAAGTCTCCATTCACGTCGGCCACGCTCCATTCCTGAATATCCAGATACGGGCGGGTCTTGTACAATTCCGGGTAGCGAACGGTCGGTTCTCCATCTTGGTGACAGGCGGGTTGTGCGTTCCGTTCCTGTTTACCCATGGCGTATTTGTACTTCTGTACCAGCTTCGCATTACGAGGACGGCAGGGAGCGGCGGAACCATTCACGGTGATTACGATCGGAAGCGGACCTTCCACAGTCTCGACACCCCCGTCGATATGACGTTTTACGGTGATACGTCCGGCTTCCTTATCTACGTTCAGGATTTCCTCGGCATACGTGATCTGGGTCAGTCCCAATTTCTCGGCGACTTGCGGACCTACCTGTGCCGTATCGCCGTCGATCGCTTGGCGACCACCGATGATAATATCATAATCGTTGATTTTCTTGATAGCCGTGGCAAGCGCATAGGATGTGGCTAGCGTGTCGGCTCCGGCAAACGCACGGTCGGTCAACAAAAAACCGCCGTCAGCACCACGATACAAACCCTCGCGGATGATTTCGGCGGCACGTCCCGGGCCCATCGTCAGCAGCGTAACTGTTGTCCCGGGGTAAGCGTCTTTCAAGCGTAACGCTTGTTCCAACGCGTTCAGGTCTTCCGGGTTAAAGATCGCAGGCAAGGCGGCGCGATTGATCGTACCGTCCGCTTTCATGGCGTCCTTTCCCACGTTTCGTGTATCCGGGACCTGTTTCGCTAAAACAATAATTCTTAAACTCATATTATATTAGGAATATTAGATTTTTATGTTGATATAATACTTCTACATTCTTGTTAATCTCGAGGTGCAAAAGTAATCAAACATTCTTTATAACAAAGAACTTTGTGAAGGAATTTGCACACTTCGCGCATGTTTGAGCAGAAAACACTAGCATGTGATGACAGCCTCCTTCCGGGATTTATGACAAAAGTACTGTTTGTATCGGGAATACTAAGGGGCAGGCCATTAAAGAAACTATCGGTATCGGCATGTGGCGTAAGCACTATCGGTGTGGGCTTACGCCACTACTGTTTTGGGCCGATGCCTATACCGGTGTTTGCCGGCGGCGGTTGGGGGAGGGGGGAATGAGAAAGCCCCGATGCCGCAAAGGGCACCGGGGCTTTCTGCTTGTTTAAGATAATTAGGTAGATTGATTTATCGAACGATTACCTTCTCCGTATGGGCTTGCTCGCCGTCGCTGGCGTGGATCATGTAGATACCGGCGGGCAGGTCGAAGCTGTATTGCGTCGTGTTCACGGAGAACTGGCGTGCTTGCGAACCGTTCAGGCCGAATACCTTGATCTCCTTCACCGGCCGGAGGGAGGAGACGATCACTTGTCTGCGTCGTGCGGAGTAGATCGAGATCGTGTTCTCCAGCTCGGATCCTAGCTCGCTATCGCGAAGGAAGTAACGTCCGTGGCTGTCGCCGGCTACTTGCAGGCTGTAGCTATCGTCTTCCAGTTTCACGCTCTTGCGTGTATGGGCGTCGTAGAGGTAGAGCGGCTCGGCCAGGCGGCTGAGTCCCTCGATGGTCAGCGTCACCTCGTCGTTGGTCTCGTTATAGACACCGAGGCCGATGTTTCGGATGGACTTCACGGCGTTCACCTGCGCCGCCTTGCTGCCGGATACGGTGTAGACCATCGGTGCGTCCAGCTCGGAGTCGAGGAGCACGACCGCATCCTCGTCTGCCTTATAGCCGTTGTCGGCCTTATCGTAGGCCAGTAGGCTGGCCTTGCTCTTCACGTCGCCGCGCTCGGCGGTCAGGGTGATGACCGGGTTAGTGGCGGAGGCGGATTTGGTGGTCGCTTCGGCCGTAGGTGCTTCGGTTGCCGACATCATGTCGGGGGTGAAGGTGATTTGTTTGGGTGTTACGCCGCTCTTCAGCTCCACGAAGAATGCTTGCATCGGGGCTACCGTGCCATTATTGCTTCCACCATTAAAGCCTACGTCCGGTGTGCCTACCGAGGCATCCGTTGCGCCGTTTGTCAATGTCCAGTATTTAGGCTCCAATACAGCACTATTTTCTTTCAAGAATTCAGCCATATTCAGATACGTCATGAACGGATTACCTACCAAGAAGTGGGTACCGTCACCATTCACTTCTGTTCCTTCTCCTAAAGATAATGTATAAGAACCATTTGATAAACCAACTAGCTTTCCGGAGTTAGCTTTGGAAGTTTCATCCGCTCTTAAAACGGATGCTTTCGCAGCTGCCTCCTCATATTTGTAGTCTGTAACAGCGTCCGCTTTCGGAAGGCGAACCAAGGCAGTACCATTACCTCCATTTTCGGTAGGTACATCCTCCACGCTCAGATAGAAACCTTTACCGATCGTGTAAGGAACTCTTACGTCATTGTATTCGATGCTCCAGTTGGATTGAACGGCTGCTACAGATTCTCTGTTTCCTTCATTGTCCGTCGCATATTCGATAGCCTTGTTCCACGCCTTTTGATAGAAGGCCGGAGTCCAGCGGCTATAGGAGTCCGTTGTATAATTGATATCCTCGAATGCTTCCGTCTCTTGCTTACCGTTTGCTTTAGGAGCGTAGATATCCCCGGCGTACACGTCTTGCAGCGGGGAGGCCATCCAGCGTTTCTCGTTGTTGGCAATCTCGAATTCTACCCAAGCTTTTTCGTATTTCAAGAAATGTTGATTCATCAACTTCGCTTCCGGCTTGAAGTAGATTTGCTCTACCTTGTTGCCGTAGTAGGGAACGATCTTCAAAGTTCCGTTTACGTTATCGACAGCCATCTCTTGCGCGATATTACCTGTCGCGTTCTGTATGCTTTCTAGATTTAGGATATCATCGTTTGTGCCTTTGAGACTTGTCTCATCTACCAATGATAATAAGCCATTCTCCGGAACCGTGATCCGGGTAAAATAGAGGGGCGAGAAAGTCGGGGTATCTTCCGTGTTCGTAACGGCACCGTACAAATCCTCTTGGGTGGATATCGTCCAGTTGCTCCCGTCATTATACCAACTACCCTTTTCATCTCCTTGCCAAGTCAGGTATTCGGGTACGACCTTGATGGGCATGGATAATAAACCGTCGCATTGAGAACCCATCAATCCATTAGCATCATACTGCCCGAACGGAACCAGCAACTCATACGATCCTCCCTCATGCAAAAGATTCTTAGCATTTCCGCTGAATTTGATCTTGATCTGGGCTGTTTGCGTATCCTTTTGAATATTCAGTTCAACGACTGTACCTACAGTCTGCGGATTCTCATCGTCCGCGGTTTTCAGTAATAGTTCCGCTCCACTATTTAAAAGGCCTAGATAGGTCGCGTTTTCTGCCATTACTATAGCCTCTGCATTAATCGGAACCTCCAACGCCAGCTGTCCATCCATATGGATCTGCCCCAATCGTAACGGAACTTCTCCTAATGGATAGGTAGAGCCATTGAAGCCCGGATGCAGTTCCGGAATATTCGTTCCGGCGATGGGTATCGAGACTTTGGTCTCATCAGTACAAATAAGCCACTGATCAGTGTCATATTTCTCCCAAACATAAGGCAAAGCGACAAATTCTCCCTCATCGTTTATAATTACGTCGAGGGACTCGTCTTTAGTGATACCGGTTCTCAGCTTACCGGCTTCTCCTAAGTTGGATAAGAAAGTCGCGATCGCTTTTTGGTCACTATTTCCATCGGTTATCCACTTTTGGAGTTGCTCCTCTGTAATTGTACCTGTATAGGAATCGCCCTCTATATTTTTTCTAAAGTACGTGAGTGCCTCTTTTAAGAGATGTGACTGGTTGTTGTAAGTTACGGTCTCTTTCTCGTAATCGCTCCATGGGCCTAAATACCAGTCGAATATATAATCGGGCATATCATCCGGTTCGATTAGGTTTCCTTGCTCGTCGTATCCCTCCAGAGTGGCCGTGATCTTTCTTAACGCTCCCGCGCAAAGGGCCGTTTCCGCATTGGCCACTGTCTGTATCTGGATAGTGGTAGGCGGTTGTATCGTAAATTCGGATACCAAGGAACAGGGATCATAGGGATTTACAGAACCTTCTCCGGCGACATCCAATGAGCTAAATAACATGACATGGTATTTTCCGGTCGCTTCATTACCATCTTCCAGCTTTTGCGTACGATACTTCAACTCCGTATTTGTTACGTCTATGGCTGTCAGATGCAAGCGATCGCCAATCAACCATGGGCAGCAGATCCTCGGGATACGTAATTGGGTATATAATATTCTGATGGCCTTGTTGTATTCGGTCTCATTGAATGTGTCATTGGAAGGATCTCCGATCTTGGAAGCGTCTATCGAATTATCGGGGAAATCCTTATTGTAATCATTGATAGCCCGGATATTCAAAATCCTTTCAGCCCTCAAAGCGTCGGATTGAGTGGTAGGAACTCCCTCATAGGTTATTCCCTCCTCTGTTTTGCCCTCTCTGATCGTAGGAACTACGACACGGAAGGCGTATCTCGCTTGATGATCAGTGTCTCCTACGTTTTTGTTGACTACTATCCAGTCATTCGTTTGCGGTCTATCATCTTTATTATAGTTACCAATAAACGCGAAATAAGCGTTACCCGCGTATTTGTAAGGGGTATTTCCATCCTCTCCGTTCAAGCCGTAGCGGAATTTCTTTAACTCAGAATTATCTTCAATGACACTTAAGTCCACCTCTTTACCCTCTTCCCATCCCATATTTTTCAAGATGGTTGTGTAATCGGATCGAATCTCCAGCGTCAAGGCGTCGCAAGCGGTTTGACGCTCCACGTCGATATCCGGCAGAGATCTGTACACCTGTATATCATCGATACCATAGTCCGCTCCATCCGAGCTTTTACTGTTGTTGGCTACTTCCAGCAAGTACTCCTCATTCTCCCCGAGGGCTTCCTGAATCGTGAATTTGAAGGATATTTGTTGCCATTTCGCGGTAGGCATAGAATTATTGTTCGCGTCTTCTCCATTCTCCGGGTTATTCGATAGTATACCGCTGTAGAATTTGCTCAATATAGTCTCCTCTCCTGTGGCCGTGTTTCTCTTTTTGAAAGTGAAGGCTACATCCGCATGTGCTACATCTACACCCGGTTTTTTATGAGCCAGCTCGCAGATCCATGCGCTTACGATCAAGGAAGTATTCTGGCAAAGGGTCTGATCCTTTAAAGATAGATTGGTGATCACTCCGGCCTCGTCCGTAGCGTCGAGGTACATAAAGTAACCGGATTGAGTTCCGTTTGTCTTTTCCCAAAGGCGGTCTACGACCTTGACATGATAGTTACCATCCGTGGTAGCAAAATAATCATCATAAGTTCCGTATCGGTTATTCCCAAGAGAAACTCGTACATTATCGGTAGAGATACCCGGATAATTCAATGTCCTGTATAAGGCATACTCGCCACGTCCTACGGATAACCTGTTCCCTTTCCGGTTTGCCGCGCGGAGAGGATCGGCGAAAGCATAGTAGGACTCAGCATCTGGTGCGTCTTTTATATTATTCAGTGGATTGTCTTGTAATTGTGACTCCGGATTTGACAATTCATCGCCCTCTCCCTCGAATGAGATATTCACGATACGCTCAAATTTTTTGTCGTTCATTAATTGCTCCACCATTCTGTCTTGATAGGCGGCCTCATCTCTTTCGTAGGCATTTTCCAGGGCATCTTTATCCATGGGCTTGGAATAAGGCTCCAAGGTTATATTCAAGAGGGATACGGGATACCAACCACTTCCATTGGCCCAGAAGTTATCACCATTCCAAGTACCACTGGCCACTTCCGTTAGGATGTAGCGATAATGTTGTTTGGTAAGGTCAGCTATCTCATTTCTACCATTATTATCGAAAGTATAGCTTAGGCGAGGATCTCGGGTAGTTATAGTCTGTTGTAACTTACCATCTTCCCCGTAGAAATGCCATCTTACCGCATCTGCCGCTTGTGTATCGCTTGTGAAATAATTACTTACTCGTTCCGGCAAGCGGTAGTTTGTTCCGGTTTCGATAGGGGTATGGATATCGTATTGGTATAATACATATTGTGATTTATCGTTTTTGTTCAATAAGTCGGATATATCATTCCTACCAGTCATTAATCCATCTAGTGCGCTTTTTTTAGCATTTAACACGTTAAATCTATCACTTGCGTTTCGTACGACATATCTATGTTGGATGGAGACGGCTCTAGGGGTAAGGATCCTGGTAATTCGGTTATATTCAGCGATCACGGAACTTGCGTCGCATACAATGGTAATACCGTTTCTTATTTGCTCTGCGGAGAATTCGTATGTGATTACGTTCTGAGCTGTTCCGGTAATAACGTTCCCACTTTCGTTGTACCAAGCGTATCCATTGGAATACTCAGTCAGCTCTTCACTTGTTCTTGTCAAACCGATTGTCCCGTTCGATTTGTTATACTCTGTATACCACCTGATATAACCATCTAAGTTGTTTGCTGCGCCATCTTCTTGTAGCCTGATGGTTCCCTCTACACCTGGTGCTACATATAAATATTCGGTAGTCGTGTATTTAGGCAGGATGTCTTCATTGATTTGTCCCTGCCCCATCGCCACCTCGGTTCCCCCGAGTAGGAGCACGCAGGACAAGATGAGTAGCTTGCCTATATTATATAATGTATAGTGTTTCTTCATGAGTTATTTCCTTTCTTATTTTTTAGGGTTATGGTGTAGGGTAGGGCGATTTCACGATTTTCATTTGTTTGGGGATTTTGCTCTACGATAACCAAGGTTAATTGGATAGTCGCTTCCGCCGCGGTGGATAGCTCTTGGGCGGTGACCTTGAAAGAACCTTCTTTCGCGTTCTCCTCCGGTAATTTAAAAGCTTTTTTACTCTTGTCTAACCAAGGAGCGTAAGTGTTATCCTCCGGTGTATTGATAAGCAAATTCGTATGCTTGCTCTCTTCGCCATTCGTCAGTAAGACGGCACTTGAATAGATCTCACTGCCTTCGAAGTTGTCTTTATAATGCTTGAACACCGGGTTGTCAAAGCTGGATACGTCTGTTAATTTGTAAGTAATCGTGATATCGCCGGCATGATCTGTCTCATACGCTCCTGTCGGAATGATGGGGCCCGCTGGAAAATGGATGGATCGCGGTAGGCCGCCGATCGGCATGTGCTGCTGGTCGAATTCGATCACGATATTAGCGTCTGTCACGTTGACCGGGATCTGTAGCCAATCGTTGCGACGGATGAAGTCGACATCGAATGCCTGGGGCTGGTCGTTACGGCCGTCTATATTTGTGGTGATCGTTAAGTCTGAGTTGCCTTGAGAGGCGGTCTCGTTGACATATGAGGTATAAGTCACATGGTTGTTGGTGGCGATCTCGACCGATTCGCCTTCCGTTACGAAAACTTTGGACATTGTCTCTCCCCATGCACCTTCGGGAAATTTTGGCTTATAGCTATTTTGCGCACCCGCTTGTAGCAAATTTTGCGGGTTTCCCTTTTCGTCTATATCGTAAGGAAACAAGAATATAGACTGTTCGTCTTTGCGCAATCCATTTAAGGAAAGTCCTTTTAATGTGATAGCACTGCTTTGATAATTCGTGACGGTAAGTTCCACCTTGCCTATCAGGCGGATCAAGGGGATCGCCAGTTCCGGTGTGCTTTCGCTGACTGTCACCTCGTAGCCGTAACTGGTCATGGGGATATAGCAGCTTTGCTCGTCGAAACTGGTCATGGGGGGAAGGGATACGCCTTGGTTGGTAGGAAGCTTTCCATCTTGGATAGCCTTGATCACTTCCTCCGCGTTTGTCAAACTCTTTAGGTTCGCGAGGGCGTAGATCTTGTATTGTCCGGCCGGGAGCTCTACCTTGACGCTGGTCTCGGAGAGATCGGCCGGGTTATCAGATTGAGGATCATCCGTCATGTACTTATAAAAGTCCTGATTATCATTGCCCGCACCTTTTATAATCAACCACCAGTTTAGGATATGACGCTCGAATTTGTCATGGTTGGGATCTGCTTTCGTATAAGTGGGCAGCGCGTTTTCCTTGCTTCGCAAGTTTATGGTCAGGGTATAAAGCTTGCCGTCGGGTATGTCCGGGCTGTTGCCGCCGTTCTCGTCGGAGCAGGCGGGCAGGAACGACAGAAGCAGTAGCGTGAACGCCACTGCCGCTGTCTGGATGGAAAAATATCGTTTGTTTCTCATTCTTGTTTACGTGTTTTTAAAGTTCGCCATTGTTGAGTCGGATCACCCAGTCTTTCACCTGTATCTTGTAGCAGGCGTAACCTACGATGGGCTCCTCGGGATCGGGGATGTCCGGATCGGGATCTGGATCGGGATCTGGATCAGGGTCTGGATCGGGATCGGGATCCGGGTCGGGATCGGGGCAGTCCGGGCAAATGATGGGCGTGAGGAAGAATACGATGGAGTACTCGTCCTGCCGGTCCAGGTATTCCTGCGCCGAGATGTCGTGTCCCTCCATCTGGGTGAGCAGGAGGTATTGGTTGAGGTTGACGTTCAGCACGTCGTTCTCCCAATCCTTGTGGCGCACGATGAGGCGGTAGTTCTCGCCGGCCATGAGTCGCATGGTGTTCAGCTCGGCCACGGCCACGTACTGGTTGGCGGGCTTCCCGTTGATCTGGTCGTCCGCGGATCCGGCGGCGATGTCGACGCTCTCCGTATGGTAGGGCAGGTAGGAGATCGTGTCGTCGTCGAGCAGGGAATTGTCATAGTCCATGTATCCGTTGTCGGCCACGATCCGGAAGGAGAAGTCCTTCACGTCCATGCTGTATCCCTCGGTATCTTGCAGGACGACGCGCAGCTTGTTGGTGTTCTTGGCCAACGATATCTCTTTCTCCTCGTGGCGGTCGCCGGTGATCACGAGCGTGTCGAGCGCGTGCCAGAGGGGTGTCAGTTCATTGGGTTGGGTAGCGTCGGCCTCCCGTAGCGCCTTGACGCGAATCTCCTCGATGGTGGAGGATCCGGGGGTGAGCTCGGGCCATTGGTAGGAGCTCTCGTCCAGTCCGGCCCAAGTGAGCACTTGGTAAGTCCCGGGCTCGAGATCCATCGCGATGTTGTTCGCTTTCAACTCCGCTCCCTCGATATCTTGCCGCCGGATAAAATTACCCTTGTTGTCGCAGATAAACAATGCGGCTTTATCCACCTCGCGTTGGAAGGCGTCGGCAAATTTCATGTTGTAATCGTACACGAGGCGCAGCCGGTACTCGCAAGGGGCGATGGAGTCATCGTGGATATAGTCGCATGCGGCGAGTCCCGTCAGCGTCAGCGCGCCGATCGATTTGATTAATAAATTGGAGAATCTGTTCATATCTGTTTAAACGTTGTTTGTTTACTGCCAAAGATAATTTAATGTCCACCGGGGGCCACCCTCCTGTCATTCACTGATGGGAAGGGCAGGATCCCAACTGTGCTATAGGGTCATGTATGTAGGAAGCGGGGATTTCCCCGGTGGCATATAGGGTTCCTCCCTTCCGGCGGAGGGCCGGAGGGGGAGGAAGGGGGTTACAAGCTGACGCCGGAGTTGGTGCGAACCACCCAGTCTTTCACGTTAAGAACGACAGTCAGCTGCGCGTCTCCGCTCTCGTCCGGCTGTTTCGGATCCGGGATATCCACCTCGGAAAGGCCTAATCCTTTGATCTCGGCAACAGAGATATCATAGATATTGTTACGAACGATGCTAAACTCCATCACGCCTATCACATGTTGATCGTCATTATTCTCATGACGGATCCAGTACGGATAGTAGCAAACACCACCGTTATAGACTTTCACGAGCTTATTGATCTCGGCCATGTTATTGCCTCCACCTTCTTCCATGAACTCCTCGAATGATTTAACGTTGGCTACTTCACTCATATTTTTATTCTTTTCATTCTCAGCCTGTGTGGCATCTTTCAATGCCTTCAGATAACCGAACGGATCCGCTGCCGAGGCTAATGTCCTAGAGTTTTCGAAGTCGGAGACTGTCATATTTGCCAATCCTTCTGCCGTGAAACCGTTGAAGAAGATATATCCCGGGTACGTTTTGTTTTCTTCTATCTCATCCGGATAGATACGAGCCAAGGTATATGCGAATACCGATTCGTAATCCTTGAAAATATGATTGTTATAGGTATAGAATGTTTCAGGGGATTGACTATCCATACCTGTTTTGCTGACATTTTCTGTATCCACGCTACCATCGGTTTCATCTACTACCATCCACTGTTTTGGATAATAAGTGGCTTGGAACAAGGCACCGGTAGAGTAACCGTTCAAGGACGCGGCCTTGGAAGTGGTGTTCTCTCTTGTGTATAGATAATTTCGGTCTTCTGCGTTTCTATCATTCAGCTTAATGATCGTACTGTTTTCCTGTGTTTTCCACTCGTTCCAGATCGTACCGATGGTCTTGTCTGTTTGGCCTTCCTTCACGCAATATTGATACGTGTAAGCTAATGACTTAGGCGTGATACCGTTTTCCGACGCGGAGCTGATATTGGTAAGGTCTGTCACGGCATCAGTTGTCTTCGCACGAGTCCAAGGATCGATCACGAAGTGTATAGGTAAGTTACTGTTGTTTACCTCCTCATCGCCTAGATACTTGTCGCTTGTGGCTTCACTGAAGTCGTTCAAGTCGCCTGTTGCCGGATTGAACGTGGGGCTCTCTCCTGTCACGCGTTTCAGCAAATAAGATCCGCTACTCAATTGGTTGATGATAGCTACATGGTTTAGAACGACCCTGTCCGTTGTTGCGCCTGTTGGGCTATAAGCAAAAGTTGAGTTATTGTTATATTCATTGACTCTTACTTTAGCGGCCAAGCGTTCTACGAATACCTCAACGTTCGGAACATCGTCGGAGGTAGCTTCGGGGAAGCTGACGATAGATTCATGATTTTGGTTGTCTTCCAAGGTATGGGAAGACATGATAAAACCATTGTTGGTTTGAAGATCGTCAATCAAGTAGTTGGCCAGCTGACTACCAGTACTGATTTGACCTGCTCCCGCACCTACCGCCGGCAATTTATCAGAACCCATGTTCGTGATAGCGATTACACCGTATTTTTTTCCTGCGAAATTGGCAGCTTTGTCGCTCATGGTTACCTTGATCTTGGCTAGCCAGCCATGGTTGGTGTCAGTAATGCCGGTTCCGGTTGTCGGATGGTCTTGCTCCGGATTATTCTCGGATCCCGAGGCTTGGGTATACCCTTTCGCTACAAGGTTACTCCCGCTCTTGAATTCGAAATCAGTACCGTTCCCATTATTCTCAAATAAATAGATTGTCACGTCCTTGATATCACTTTCATCGAGATCTCCCGTTTCGAAGCCATTGCCATTCTCGCCTTGACCAGCTTTCGTAGTGGTACCGGCTTTGATTTGTACGGTTACGAGAGAACTTTCACCTAGCTCTTCGCCATTGTTGTTGTTTACGTTCGGCCCGTTCTCCAGATCGTCCGAACAAGACACCGCCGCGCAAGCGAAGGCGAGTGCCCATAATGTACTTTTCAGTCTCATGTTGTTTTATTGTTTAATTAAAGTTAGTATGTAATAGTCTCCGACGACCGCGGCAGACCTCGGAAGACATCTGCTGCGGGGCAGCGGGTCAATCCTCCACCTGTTCCAGATTGGCCCGGGCCTGCTCGCCCACCCGCACGTCGTTCGTCAGTGCACGGAAGATGGTGGCCGCCCGGTCGGTATCGCCCTCCAGCCAAGAGGCTACGCCCTCGGCCAGCCTACGCTCCGGTCCCTCTTGCGCCTTCGCTAGGTAGCGGCGCGCCGCGGCGCTGTCGCCGTTCAGCAGGGCGGAGTTGGCGGCGTTGAGGTTCGACACGGGGTCGTCCGGATACATGCGCACGGCAATCTCGAACACCTCCTTGAACTCGGCGCTTCCCGTCTCGTAGGTCTGCGCCACACGGAACATCTCATCGAGGCTCAGCTGTTTCGGGTCGTTGTAAATCAATTCCTTCGCCTCCTCCACGCTGATCGGCCGGATGGTGTAGCTCACCTTATAGTCCGAGTGGCGCAAGGCGGGGTAGATCTCCTTTAGCAGGTAACGGTAAGGCTCGCCCCCGTCGACGCCCCTCAGCTTCTCCTCGCGACGATCCGGGTCGTCGATGGAGGCGTCCCGGATCACGTCAAGCAGGGCCTCCCTGGCGGGCATCGAGGAGCGTTCCACGCGGGCCTCCAGCCCTTGCCAGTCCTCCGCCTCGTAGCTCGCCTCGGTGGCCACGCCGTCCAGGCCGTACCGCTCTCTCACGTATGCCAGCAAGGCCTCGGAGCGGCCCTTGGCCAGGCGTTCGTTGTTGGCGTATGAGCCTTCGGGAGAGGCGTATCCTTTTATGCTGATGCCGGTGATGGTGGCGTATTTATCGCCGCACACGGACTCTATGGTCTCTTGGATGGCCGCCAGCTCGCGCGAGTTCTGGCGGTAGTCCGGGCGGATCTCCGTGCGGTTCACGGGGAAGTCGAGGAATGCGCTACCCTCCTTCGCCCGGTTCTTCACCTCCACTGGAGGCGCCACGTAGGCCATGAGTGGGCGAGGGGCCTGATCCAGCTGGATCGGGAAGAGCGTGCTCCGGTCATTCTTGAGAGCCTCCCATCCGCAACCGCACTCGTCGATCACCAAGGCCATCTCGGAACCGTCCATCCAGCGGGCGTAAGGCACGCGGGCGTGATAGTCGAAGCGTTGCTCGGTACCGTTCTTGCGGCGCACGGCGAACTCCCCGTCGGTGGCGGTGTTGCGCCCCGTGCGCTCGTATAGGATCTGGCGCTTACGCCCGTTCACGATCAGCGCGGGCAGTCTTCTCAAGCTGTCGCCCCGCTGGATGACCGGCGTGTAGGTGACGGATCGGTTGGAGCGGATCTCTAGGTCGCTCAGGTTGAGGGTGAGGTCTACCAGCAGGTAGTCACCGGACCGTTCGATGAGTTTTTTCTCTACGCGCAACGTGTTCTCCTGCGCGTACGCGTCCGCCGCCGCCAAGGATCCGGCTAGCAGCAGAGCTATGGGTAAGAATCGTCTTTTCATCAGTTCGCGTGTTTTAGAATAAGTAGATCAAGCTGACGGCCGCCTGCGTAGGGCCGAAGTAGTGCTTCTTGTTGTCTTCCGACTTGTTGCCGCAATTCTTGCAAGGGAACTTGTCGTAATTGAGGTAGAGGTATCCTACGCCGAGCGTGGCCTCCAAGTTCCAGTGCTCGTGCAGGAGCCATTGGTATCCGTAGCTGACGCCTACGCCTGTTCCCCAGCCTTGGCGACGCTCGTTCTCGAGGTCGAGAACCTTCAGGTCGGCGAAGTTATAGGCGATAAAGGGTACGTGAAGCCCTAGGAAATGCCCTTGGAATGACTCGCAGAACCAATAGCGCAACTCGGGGTGCGCCCGGAAGTGTTTCATCGTACGGTCGTAAGATCCGTCGTCGTTCTTCCCGTCGAAGGGGTTGAGTCCCGCCTCCAGGTCCAGCGTCCAGTGCTGTGCCAGCCGGAACTCGGCGCCGAGGTTGAAGGTACCGCCCACTCCCCAGTACGGGAGATTGGTCTTGATGGCCGCCACGGCGCCCTTGTCATCGCCCGGCGAAGTCTGCGCTTGCGAGAGGAACGCCGCGCAGAGAAATACCATTAACGTGAAAAGCCTTTTCATTTTCATTGTATTCATTGAATTAAGTAAATAATCATCTTATGAACGGGTCGTAGTTCTTACCGGATACAGAAGTTGGGTCGGTTTTTTCCTAACGGCCAGTCACTCTCTCTATTTTCAGGAAAAGCCTTCGCGTTTCCATTGGTTCTTCCAGTCTCTCATCTATCACTAAGGGCTTGATATATGGTTCTTCCTGTATAGTGACAACGATCCTTATTTACGAAATAAGGTTTACGGCAGATAGATCCATCGCCGAACGGTTTCGTTATTGGAGCGAAAAAACGGTAAACGACCGTGGTTTTCTTATACATCCTCGTGTACGGAGTTCTTTTGACTGGCAAAAGGCGTGAGAAGAGCTTGTTAATAAAACGTAAAGGCACGATGGTAAGGACAGCCTTTGCCCTCCTTTTGGTAAAAGCGCCTAAAAGGCTTATATCAAGGAAAAAAACGTGAATATTCCTTATGCAGAACTTCTCTTTTCGGGAGAAAAAGGTTGTTTGCTAAAAAAGATTAGAAAAAAGCTTGTTTTTCTAATATATAAAACCGTACTTTGTCGTGTTGTTCTATAACAGAGTTGCCTTGTCGCTTCTTGTTGAATCGCAAACAACTCATTATAGGGCTGTTAATCCGGTTTTGACTTATTTCGTAAATAAGTCTCGTATCCCTTCCTCAGCAGATTATTCAAGAATCTCGTTATTTGTTTATTCGCCTTGTTCAGTTCCGACTGGTCGAGCGAGCTGAGATAGCATCGGGTGGTCTTCTCGGACGAATGCCCCATAGCTTGGCTAATCACGGCAACCGGGACGTGGTGCGCCAAGGCCTCCGAGGCCCATGTGTGACGCATGACGTAAGAGGTGAGCTTGATCTTCAGCCCCAGCCGCTCGCCGATTTCCCTCAAGGCCCGGTTCTGCCGGCTCAATAACCGTTTGTATTCTTGATTATTGGTGTGATCCGGAGATGTCAGCCCCAAGTCGAAGATGAAAGGCGTGTCATTCCTGTATTTCCGGATCAGGGCCTTCATGCCAGAGGTGATTTCGATCCGGATCTGCGTGCCTGTCTTGCGGCGGTTGTACACGATCTCGCCGCCTCGGATATTTTCCTTTCTCAAGTTCACGATGTCCACGAAAGGCATGCCGAAGGCCATAAAACTGAAAATCGACAGGTCAGCGGCCCGCTCAAGGTCCGGTCGCTCCCGTAAGTCCTGTGCCGCTATCTCCCGGATGGCTTCGGAGGGGATGGCCCGTTTGGCGGTCTCTTCCCTTTTCAAGCGTAAGCGTGCGAAAGGGTTCTCCCGTACGGTCACCAGCCCTTCGGACAAGGCGGCGTTGTAGATCGCCCTCAGGCTACTCATATAACTATTGACCGAGTTGGTCTTTAACCCCAGTTTCTGCAAGAAACAGTGGAAATCGGCGATCTGTGTCGCCGTCACATCTTTGATACGGCAAACGCTCTTCCCCAAGAAACGCTCGAAATGTCGTCCCGCCACCTCATATAGTTCCGCGGTACTCAGCTTTCCCTGCTCCCTCTTGCTATGAGCACGTATCTTGACGTACTCGATGAATAAAAGAGCCGTGCTTTTGTTCTTTTGTTTGGATTGTCCCATAGCTTCTCTCCTTAATTAATTACATGAAAACATACTGACCCTATGTCGTGTTTTAAAGACATTCATGGTTTTCCAAAGAGAAACTAAAATATGAAAAAAACTTGGTTTGTACCACTCTCGGGTACAAACCAAGTTCTTACGAAGATATGTATGTTTATTAAGACGATATCAGCCTCGTACCTGTTTTGCGTCTAGGCGTTCTACCACCTTGCCATAAATAATCAAGGCAAAAGCCGAGACTAAAGCGATCGCTCCGAAATAATACCAGATATAATGGGCATTTGCGCTAGCCGTCAGCCATTCCTCATGAGAGGCGAAGAGGGTAGGTTCCGGACAGTATTTACTCAAAAGGAATCCGGATAATCCAAACCCAAAGATAGAGGATAAGAAGGAATGCAAATGGCTGAATCCAAGATAAAGACCTTCCTCTCCCTTGGGAGCTTGCAAAGAGAAATACTCGAGGAAGCGAGGCGATATGAATGTCTCGGCCAAGCCTTGGAACACGATGCCTACCACCATCATGAAGGCAACAGGGTGCATGCCGAGTATATTCGTATTTCCGTCTAGCATATTTCCGGATGCCATGCAAAGAGCGGATATCGGCATGATGAACATACCGACCGTCATGGAAGTAAGCGCTGTCCGCTTCCGCATCATCTGCGTTACTAGATTGACTGTCAGAACTACGACTAAAGGGTTTACGTTGGCATACCAAGAAGGAGAGGCCCCCTCACCGGCCAAACGAAGCACATATTTAGGCATCGTGGCATACAGCTGGTGTTGCACCATCCAGAATCCGGTGATAATGATGATTAAGGTAATCAGCCGGCCATTACTGCAAACTTTGATCAAGGCGTTCCAAATCTGCCCGAACGTCTTGCCCTCGCCCGAGTGCTGGGCGCTTTTGTAGAAGAACCAGATGGCTAGCAAGGCAAGGAACGTCATGCTGGCCGAGAAATAATTCAGGGTGATCAACCCCTCGTTACCCAACGCCTCGCGAAGCGGCTTCACGATGGTCTTTCCGGAGAAAGCCCCGATATTTACCATTGCGTAGAAGATAGAGAAGCCCTTTGCCCGGGTTTCCGGCGTAGTCTCTTTAGCGACCGTACCGGAGATAACGCTCTTGATAAAAGCCCCGCCGCATACGATCAAGGCCATGATAGGGATAATGCCGTACTGAAGATTGCTCTCCAGCAATCCCGTAAAGGTAGTCGTCGTGCTGTATTCAACAAGTCCGGCGGATTGAAGCCAAGTAGGGTAAACAGCCAGTCCTAGATAACCACAAGTTAACAAAGTGAAAGCCAGTAGCATCGAGTTGCGGAAACCGATCTTATCGGCCAACGCTCCGGCGAATGTGGGCAGCAGATACAAACAGGCGGAAAAGATTCCGGCGATGCTGGCAGCCTGAATGTCGTTAAAGCCTAAGATGCGGCTAAGATAAAGGGTGATAACGATAAATACGCCATAATAAGCGGCTCGCTCGAACAACTCGACGGTGTTCGCTACCCAGAATGCTTTACTGAACTTGATTTTCTCTTGTTTCTTAGTTGTCATGATATTTTTATTAGTAAGATAGATTAGATGGATAAGTAAAAGAGGAGGCGCAGGTGAGAAAATGAAGAGCTGCGCCTCCTCGTCTTTGTTTTATCGTATAGTAATTACGAATTAGGGCTTTACGGTATACGGTTGGTGGATCGCCTTATCGAAAGCTTTCCAATGCTCATCCGTCATGTTGCCCGGCGTAAACAACGCCACGCCAGCCGCTCCGTTTTCCATGGAGCCTCTTACGGCCTCCTCGATCTCGGACGGGATCAGTCCGTGGCCTTCCGGGTCCTTGATATTCGCCTTGTTCTGCCAATCCTCGCAGATGAACAAACCGCTATAAACCGGCTTCTTGCCTTGCACGGAGGCTACTTCCTCTTTCACGATCGGAGCCAGCCAAGAAGCGTCCTCCAGATAGAAATCGTTATAATTCATCGGGAAGAAAGCGTCGATATTCCATTTATTCCATTCTTGACGAACCATCCACTTGGCGTGAGAGTCCGGCCCCGGGAATACGGCGGCGCTCACTTTCTTGCCTTTGCCGTGAACCTCGTCGGCGATGCGGTTTACCAATTTCGTGATCAAGTCGCAACGGAACCGCGCCCATTCCTCGCATTTGGAAGGATCCTCTACGGATTTGATGTCGATACCGGTAGCGGCCTTGAAATCGGCCACGCATTTGTCGCAATAACAATAGTCCGCCGTAGGATATTCCTCGTCCATCACCAAGCCGTATTTTTCCCAAAGTCCGCGGGCCAGGATGACATCCACGTAACGGATATAATCCAGATGGATATAATCCACCTCCGGGATATCGGCTACCTTGCCATACAGATTCAGCAAGAACTCCGCCGTACCTTCTTGGTTCGGGCACAGGCATTTGTAATAAGGCACATACGCCTGTACGGAATAGGCCGACTCGCCTTTCCGGTTCACGGCGTAGAGGGTGGAGTCCAATCCATGTTGCAACATGGCGGGAATCCATGCGTGATATTCCATGCCATTGGCATGGGCCGCTTTGGCGGCACGCTGAATTTTCTCCGTGTCATGGCCGGCGTTGTAGCACATCCCGTCTACTCCGTGGGCATGCCATTTACTAAAGTCCGCCTGTAAGGTTTGCTCGGTGGTATTCCCACCTTCGCCTTGCCATGCGTAGACCTTGACTGTTTTCTCGGGAGCCTTGACGCAAGCCGTCAGAGCGACGGCCGCCAAAGCGATAAAGAGCTTCTTCATATCTCGCAAGCGCATAAAGTCGGTATTAAGTTACGATCGCCATAAGCGTTATCTACACGGGCTACGTTAATCCAAAACTTGCTGTCGTGCAACCATTCCAGCGGGAAGGCGGCCTTCGTGCGGGGATACGCGTGTTTCCACTCGTCGGCGGTCACCTCGTATTCCGGATGCGGGGCGTTCTTCAAGACGTTGTCCTCCTTGGATGCCTTGCCTTCCTCCACCTCCTTGATCTCGCTCCAGATACATTCCATTACCTCTACGAAACGATCCAGCTCGGCCTTGCTCTCGCTCTCGGTCGGCTCTACCATCAAGGTGCCGTGTACCGGGAAAGATAGGGTAGGAGCATGGTAGCCGAAGTCCATCAAACGCTTGGCGATATCGCCCTCGTCGATGCCCGAACGCTCTTTTACCGTGCGGCATTCCAAGATCAACTCATGACCTACACGGCCTGTCGCTCCGGTATAAACGATGCCGTACGTATCCTTAAACTTAGCGGCCAAGTAATTGGCGTTCAAGATGGCCGTCTTCGTCACTGTCTCAAGACCTTCCGTACCCAGCAAGCGGATGTAAGCGTACGTGATCGGCAGGATACCGGCGCTACCATAAGGAGCCGCGGATACCGTATTCAAGTCGCTGCCCCAAAGCACCGGATGCTGCGGCAAGAACGGAACCAGATGCTCGGCCACGCAGATCGGGCCTACGCCGGGACCACCACCTCCGTGAGGAGAAGAGAAGGTCTTATGCAGGTTCAAGTGACATACATCGGCGCCGATCGTACCCGGATTTGTCAATCCTACCTGCGCGTTCATGTTGGCGCCATCCATATAAAGCTGTCCTCCGCAAGCGTGAACGATGTCGCACATCTCCTTGATGTCCACCTCGAAGATACCATGCGTAGACGGATAGGTAATCATGCTGGCAGCCAGACGCTCCTTGTTCTCCTCGGCTTTCGCGCGGAAATCTTCCAGATCGATATTACCATTCTCGTCGCATTTAACGGTTACGGTCTTATACCCGCATTGGATAGCGCTGGCCGGGTTGGTTCCGTGGGCGGAAGCCGGAAGCAAAACGATATCACGATGGCCTTGGCCGATGCTTTCCTGATAAGCACGGATCACACGAAGACCCGTGTACTCGCCGGCGGCGCCGGAGTTCGGTTGCAACGTACAGCCCTTGAAGCCTGTGATCGTGCATAAGTAAGAAGACAGGTTCTCGATCAGCTCCGTATAGCCTTCCACTTGTTCCTCCGGAGCGTACGGGTGGATATTCATGAATTCCGCACGGCTAAGCGGCAACATCGTAGAAGCCGGGTTCAGCTTCATCGTGCAAGATCCCAGCGAGATCATGGATTGAGCCAAGGAAACATCCTTTCGTCCCAAACGGGTAATGTAACGCATCAACTCGGTCTCCGTATGATATTTCTTGAATACGTCTTGCTGCAAGAAATCGGAGGTACGGGCGAATTTAGCGTCGAAATAAGTCTGGGCGGGGATAGACTCGTCCAGCATATAGTCTTTACCTGCGGCTCCGGCGAAGATGTATAGTAATACGCCTATGTCCGTAGGCAATGTCGTCTCGTCTATGCTGACGCCCACTTGTCCGGCCTCGAAGTAACGCAAGTTCACCTTGCACTCCAAGGCGATCTCACGCAGTGCGTTCACCGACACGTGTGAAGGAAGCTGTATCTTCAAGGTATCGAAATAATCCTTGTTTAATTGCGTATATCCCAGTTTCTCCAACTCCTTGGCCAAGAATCCGGCCGTGGAATGAATCCGTCCGGCGATGTTACGCAACCCCTCCGCTCCATGATATACGGCGTAGAAGCCGGCCATGGTAGCCAACAACGCCTGAGCCGTACAGATATTGGACGTAGCCTTCTCACGTTTGATATGTTGCTCGCGGGTCTGCAAGGCCAAGCGATAAGCCGGATGGCCGTAAGCGTCCTTGGAGATACCAATGATACGTCCCGGGATCGTACGTTTATAATCGTCCTTCGTAGCGAAGAAAGCGGCGGAAGGACCCCCGTAGAACATCGGGATACCGAAGCGCTGGCTGCTACCGAATACGACATCCGCTCCCCATTCTCCCGGAGGAGTCAGCAATACCAAGCTCATCAAGTCGGCGGCTACGCCTACCTTGGCTCCGGCGGCGCCCGCACGGGCTACGAATTCCTTATGGTCCTCGATCGAACCATCCGCGTTCGGGAACTGTACGATGGCGGCGAACACATCCGGCGTGAACTCGAATTTCTTATAATCGCCCACTACCACCTGGATGCCCTGCGGGACCATGCGGGTGTGGATGACGGCCAGCGTAGAGGCGAACACATTCTCGTCGATGAATACCGTATTCGCTTCCGCTTTCACCTGCGCACGGCTACGTGAACCATGGAACATGGTAACCGCCTCGGCTGCCGCTGTCGCCTCGTCGAGTAGCGAGCAGTTTGTCAAAGGTAATCCTGTCAATTCACTGATAACAGTCTGGAAGTTCAGCAACGCCTCCAAGCGTCCTTGGGATACTTCCGCCTGATACGGAGTATAGGAGGTGTACCAAACTGGGTTCTCGAATACGTTACGTTGGATCGGGGCCGGGCAAACCGTGTCGTACCAACCCATACCGATATAAGAGGTGAATACCTCGTTCTTGGAGGCCAGCTCGGCGATATGCTCGGCGAACTCACGTTCCGTCATGGCCTCCGGGAGGTTCAACGGCTCTTTCAAACGGATGTTGGCCGGAATGGTCTGATCGATCAACTCGTCCAAAGACTTCACGCCAATCGTCTCCAACATAGCGGGAATATCTTCCGCTGAGATGCCCACGTGGCGGTTTACAAACTTATTTGTGTCCATAATTCTAGTATTTTATAAATAAGGATTATTTAATTTCTCATCAATGATTCGTGTCTCGGGGCCATGGCCGGGGTATACCACGGTCTCGTCCGGCAACGACAGTAATTTGTCCTTGATAGCGGCAAGCAGTACATCTTGGTTGCCTCCCCATAGATCAGTACGGCCGATGCTTCCGGCGAACAAGGAGTCTCCTACGATCACGAAACCGTTCTTCTTGTTATAGAAAGCCAAGCCTCCGGGCGAATGGCCGGGAACGCTCAATACCGCCAGCTCGGATTTCCCGAACTTTATGATTTCCCCGTTTACCAGATATTTCCCTACCGGGATGCTTTTCGCCTTCATCGGCAGGCCGAATGCCTTGGCTTGCTCCTCGGGAGAGGGAAGACCCTCCACGTCCGCTTTATGGGCTTCCGGGCTCAATCCGTAGGTATCATGGATGAATTCGTTACCGAATATGTGATCCAGATGGAGGTGCGTACAAAGGTAACGTTTCAGTGTCAGCCCGTTCTGGGCGATAAAGTCGCTTACTTCTTTTTGTTCCTCTTTGCGCAGGCAGCCGCAATCGATAAGGATCGCCTCCTTGGTATCATCGTATAGCAAATACGTATTCTCGGAGAAATAGTTTACTTCGAAAGATTTTATCGTAATCATAAGGGTACGTACACTACTTTTTTAGTTTCAAAAAACTCTTCTTTAAAATGGTCTTTCAGATCCATGCTTATCGCTTGGTTCCGGAAAGGCAATATCTCGTGCGCCAGCTCTCCACCTTTCAGGCAAATCAATCCGTTGGGCAACGCGTTGATCTGTTCTTTCTTTATATTCTTGCGGACGAGCTTTACCAGATCCGCCAGAGGCATCACGGCACGGCTTACCACGAAATCGAAAAGCTGCTTTTCCTCCTCGCCCCGGCAATGGCGGAAGGATATGTTCTCCAGCCCGATCGCCTCGGCCACGGCTTGTCCCACCTTGATTTTTTTCCCGATGCTGTCTACCAGATGGAAATGGGTCTCCGGGAATAAGATCGCCAAGGGGATGCCGGGAAAACCGCCTCCCGTACCCAGATCCATCACCGAGGAACCCGGCTTGAAACGCAGCATATGGGTGATACCCAGCGAGTGAAGCACGTGATGCGGATATAGGTTCTCGATATCCTTCCGTGAGATCACGTTGATCTTGGCGTTCCAATCCGTATATAGGTCATATAGGGCGGCGTACTGCTCTTTTTGCCGGTCGGTGAGATCGGGGAAATAAGATGTGAGAATTGAAAATTGAGAATTGAGAATTGAAAATTTCTCCGTATTTTGTTCCATAGGACATCTGTTTATAGGTTTATCTATCATTAATTTTCAATTCTCAATTTTCAATTAACTGACTTATCGGGCTGTCATCCCGCAGCAAATAGCGGATTTCCTTGTAAGGGAGATGGACGTTCGTGACGCCTACCACGTATGCCGCTATCTCATATTCGTTGAAAGAATAGGTGATACCCGTCTCGTCTACGAGGAAGTTCCCGTTCGGGAAGATCTCGTCCACGCTAAAGAAACCGATATTTTCCAGTTCCTTGGCGTCGGATACGTTGTTTTGCTTGGCGATCTGATCTACCAATATTCGCGCCAGATTGTCTTGATAGTTGTCCACGAATATCTCCTCCTCGGTGATCGGCTTACCGGTCTTGAGGTTCACTACATGGTTATTGTAGGAATGCGCGCCATGCGCTCCGCCCGTATAGTTCTCGAAGCTTACCGTATAGCTGATGATATCGTCTTGGTTGAAGGCGATATCATCCGACGACATCTCATAGTAAGAGAACCAAGAGCCCACCGGTGTCTCGTCGGATTTCGCCACCTCAGCCTTGTAATCCTCTTCCAGATCCTTATAAGCGGCCAGATAGTCGTCGGTATATTTCCGTACCGCCTCCTCGGGGGATAATTGCTCATAATTCTCGCCGAAATAAGAGGAGACGAACTGTCTCTGTAGATTCTTAAGAACCTCTTTATCCGAATATTTCCGGGGATAAACGAACTTGATCTCTAGATTGCAATTGGGATTATCCGGATTATCTAACAAATGGTAAGTCTTTTCCACGCTGATAGAATCAAACGTGATACTGTTTTCGGAAGCCTTCTTCGTTCCGGTATCGCAACCCGTGGCTAAGATACCTATCAAAAGAAGCGCCAGCATGCTTTCGCGTAAATGCGTTCTCATCGGACTACAGATTTAATTTATTTGTACGCGAATGTACGTTATTAAATTGTATAATCAAATTGCACGATGAAGTTTAATAAGAGGACAACCATACCTTAAATTCCGCCGCCTTATTTTTAGCCACGAAAATGGGTTCGTCGGTCGGGAGGCTCAGATTTATACGTAATCGGCTATCGAACCAGATGGTGAAGCTATCTATTACTTCCTTGGAAAGGATAAACTGTCGGTTTACCCGGAAGAAGCAAGTCGGGTTTAATTTTATCATTAAGGAGTCTAGAGATTTACCGATGGAATATGATTGTCTCTCGCGGGTCACCATGCTACTTTCGCCGTTCGTGTTATAGAAATAAGCGATCGCCTCGGTTTTGATCGGTATAATCCGGTCCTTGAATGGGACGAGAATCCGCTTTAGATATTCCGAGCTACAAACCAATTGGTCGATCCGGCTGATATGCTGCCGTACGGTCACCGGATTAAGTCGGTTGTATTTATCTAGTGCCTTTCGCATGCTCTCTAACGTGATAGGCTTCAATAGATAATCGACGCTGTTTACCTCGAATGCCTTGATCGCATATTGGTCGTATGCGGTAGTGAATATGATGGGAACCTCTATGGTGACGCATTCGAAAATATTGAAAGAGTTTCCGTCCGCCAATTGGATATCCATGAAGATGAGGTCGGGCATGGGATGACTACGGAGCCATGTCACGCTATCTACTACCGTATCGAAATGATCCAAGATCTCGATATGCGGATCTATCTGTAGTAATAAGTTCTTGATGTTCTTGTAGGCTGCGGCCTCGTCTTCGATAATGATGATTTTCATGATTGTTTGGATTTAGATTAACTCTTTAAAGGTAGGGAAACACGGAAAAACTCATCCGTATCCTCTATCCTTATTCTTTTTTTTACGAGTAGGGCAAAGCGGTTATCTAGGTTTTTCAGCCCGATACCCACTTTCTCCACCTCGTCCAGCTTGGGCTGTTTCCGGTTTAGGATCACCAAAGAAGGTTCGTGGGTGCTGTAAATGGATAATCGCATTGGGTTGCGGGTGCTGATCTCATTATGCTTGATCACGTTTTCTATCAATGGTAGCAAGGAAAGAACCGGTAGCTGGCAGGACATATAGGCTGGGTTGATCTGTATGTCGAACGTCAGTTTCTCCTCATATTTGACGGATAGCATGAAGCGGTAGGTTTCCAAAAAAGATAGTTCGTCCTTTAACGCCACTAATTCTTTCTTCTCGCTTTGAAGTATATATCGGAATACATTGGATAGGTTGGAGAGATAAGCCAGTGATTTCTGATTCTGTCCTTCGACTATCAAGGCATGCAAAGAGTTCAACGCATTGAAGAAAAAATGAGGGTTGATCTGGTTGTACAAGGCATCTATCTGGCTTTGCAGGGATTCGTTTTTCAGTTTCTCGTAGTTTCGCTCCACTTCCTCTTTACGTGCGGCGAGGATATAAATCCGGCTGAACGTGTATATTCCAACGAATAGCGTGAAAAGGTTGTTGTACCATGCCTCCTCTGGCTCGTGGAACAAGTAGAAAAGCTTCTTCCCATGGAAACGGTGGTTTTCTTTCGGTTCGTTTCGCTCGTATTTCTCCCGGATATTTTGGTTTGTGCTTCGTATGACGGGTGAGACCCCGAGCCATACGATTAAGGAAAATAATACGGATACCAGCGACGAATAGGCGAATTGCTTGAGATGCCCTTTTCCCTCAGGCTGCCAACATACGTTAATTTGTAGTAGTATCCGAGTGAACAGGATGAAAAACAGGCATTGGAAGATCAACAATAATATACTGTCGATCTCGGGGTCGATCCCTCTGATCCGGGATAGCTCGATACAATCCATGATCTCTTCGGAGGTCACGAAGAAACCCGATAATACGGATACCCATATCAGTATGGATGGTTTCTGAAGGAGATAATGTCTTATTTTCATGGCTTCTCTTTTTATAGGCAAAAGTAAAGTTAAAGCTTGATATACCCTTTCTTTTCCTCCTGTTTTCGGATCATTTAATTTTCGCCCTCAATCCTTTTTCTTTCGCTTTGGACGGAAAAACAAAACTTTTGGCCTCTCCGGGAGTCATATTTGCGTAATAATAAATCACGATTGAATATGAAAACTGCATTGTTTTTTAAGCTTTTGTTCGTTTGTCTAGCGTGCGTTGCGATTCGTCCCGTATCGGCGCAAGTACTGGGAGCTGGTGTCTTTGAGTTGAAAGGACAGGTTGTGGACTCATTGACAAATGAGCCGGTCTCGTTCGCAACCTTGCGTGTGACGAGGGGTGAGGAGATTACGGAGCCTCTCGCTTTATTGGCTTGCGATATTGACGGGTATTTCTCTGTCTCCTTGCCCGAGGCCGGATCTTATTATTTCCATATGAGTTCTATCGGGAAAATACCTGCTCGGAGGAAAGTGAGCGTTTCGGCTCAATCGCCCGTATGGAACGTAGGTAAATTATATATGAAAGATGATGCCCGGACGCTGGGAGAGGTGAGGGTCTCGGCGCAAAGACCTTTGGTCAAGGTGGATATTGATAAATTGGTCTATAACCTAGAGGAGGATCCCGAGGCGAAAGTCAGCAATACATTGGATATGTTGCGGAAGGTACCGATGGTAACCGTGGATGGCGATGATAATATCCAACTGAAAGGAAATAGTAATTTTAAGATCTACATGAATGGCCGGCCCTCGGGATTGCTTAGCAGTAATCCTTCGGCGGTATTGAAAAGTCTTCCGGCCTCCAGCATCAAGGATATAGAGGTGATAACAGATCCCGGTGCCCGCTACGACGCTGAGGGCGTGAGTGGAATTATCAATATTATTATGGTGAGACGTGTCTTGGATGGATATACGGGGACGGTGAGTGCGGAGGTTACCGCGAACGAGGCATACGGCGGCGGGACATTTGTCTCGCTGAAAGCTGGGAAACTGGGACTTACGGCGAATTACAATCTGGAGTATGAACGTGAGCCTATAGCGGATATCACTTCCTTCCGCGAGAACTTATCGGATGACGCTAACCGTTACCTCTCCCAGATCGGGGAGCATTGGGAAAGGGAGAAGATGCACCGGGGATATTTGGAGGGAACTTTCGAGATCGACTCGATGAACCTGATTAGCGTGGACGCCAATTTGTTCCGCAAGCGTCAGAAAGAGTTCTCGGATCTGAGCGTGGAGATGCGTGACATGAACCGAGACTTGATTTATGCTTACGATCGTTTTAGCCAGAATCAACCTGTCTTCGGCTCCGTGGAGGTGAATGCCAACTACCAGCATGAGACAAGGCGTAAGGGGGAGTTGCTGACTTTGTCTTATCGTTTCACCAATGATCCGAATGATGATGAGAACCGGATGCGGATAACGGGTACCTCGAATTACTCTGATTTCCTGCAATGGGACACGAACCGGGCGAAGACCAATGAGCATACGGGACAATTGGATTATATAAGACCCATTGCCGGGGGGCATGATCTGGAGACCGGAGTAAAATATATCTTGCGCCAGACCGACAGTGAGATCACGCAACGGCTTTATGATGAGACTTCCGGCAATTGGCATGAACCGTCGGGCAGCTTTGTGGATTTCAGCCATACGCAACATATTTACTCGGTGTATCTGGGTGGCACCTTTCGTTGGAATAAGCTGGGAATAAAGGCTGGAGTACGTGCGGAAGGAACGAGCTTGGACGTGAGCTATTCGAATGATCTGACGAAAGACTTTCATTCGAATTTTGTGGATATCGTACCGAACGTTACGTTGTCTTACTCGATCGGACAGTCGCAACAGATCCGTCTGGGATATAATATGCGTATCCAGCGTGCGGGTATTGATTATTTGAATCCTTATGTTGACGAGCGGGATCCGCTAAATGTTTCTTATGGCAATCCAGACTTGGATTCCGAGAAAAGCAATAGTGTGAACCTTAATTATACCTTATTCACCCAGAAGTTTAACATAAATGCCAGCGTAAGCCATGCATTTGTGAACAATTCTATCGAGCAATATACTTTTATGGATACGGAGCGTCCGAACGTATCGGTCTCTACCTATGGTAATATCGGCAAACGGCACCAGACAGGCTTTTCCCTTTATATGAATTGGAGCCCTGTCCCATTGTTCCGTTTTTTCATGAATGGTGGCGTGGATTATATCAGTATGGAAAACGAGGAAAGAAACTTGTCGAACAGCGGTTGGAGCGGACGTGCTTTCGCCGGTGTCCAATTTTCGTTTCCGAAAGATTTCCGGCTGAACATGAACGCCGGTTATATGTTACCCAAGATTCAATTACAAGGGAAACGATCTGATTTCCTGTTTCACGGCATTACCTTGAATAAGGATTTTTTCCATAAGAAGCTCACGTTTTCTGTCTATTGCAAGAGCCCTTTGACGAAGACTTGGAAGATGGAGAATAAGACTTATAACAATGCGTTCACCCTTTATGAGACGGAGAATAAGGTGATGCGTGAGTTCGGTATATCCGTATCTTATCGTTTCGGGAGCCTTACGGATACTTTCAGGAAAATCAAGCGGGGCATCGTGAACGATGACGTGAAGGATAGTGGGGGAAAGGACGTCGATTAGTAACGATAGTATTATGATTACGAATAGGTATTCGAGGACGATGTGGATTTTGATGCTGTTTCTCTCACGGCTTTTTCATTTAAGTTTTGAATTGGGCGTACAATGCCTCTACGCATGCCAGTGCGGCATGGGCGAGAATACTATTCTTATAGACATCAGTCGGGGTGGCGGTCTTTATGGAGTCTTCAAGCCCATAGCGCAAAGATCTTTGATTCTTGCCGAAGCGGATATTTCCCTACGGAAAACCTCTGCAAAAGCAGACATTCGATCAGCCATCTTTTCATCGTCTATGCTTTGAAACACACGGCAAAGCGTAGTTTCCAAGGGTAACCCATACGGAAATAACTCTTTCGCCTGCAGGCGTTTCAAGTGACGTTTGCCAAATTGAAGCATTTTAATTCTACCTACAAAGATAGGTGCGGAGGAAGGCAAGCTCACGCTCTTCCTTCTTGGCTTTCAGCCAGTGGGTGAAGGTGTGCGTATTGATCCCCCTTCTTTTCCGGGTATCCCTGAATAAGAAGAATTTTACAATAAGCAGAAAATCAGGTCATGTTTTCAAGGGGTTGAAAATCAGAGTCGTAAAAACATCGTAATGTTTGCGTCGAAACACGTACATGTTTTTCCGAAAAGTCGTACATGTTTTTGGATATTCACGTACGTGTTTTTCCGGAAATGATATTGATGTAAAATAGGAACATTAAAAAAAGACAATAACCTTACCTTGTGAGATTCTGTCACAAGAGATATTCCGGGTATTTGATGGTTAGATCGATTTGGGTGTGGTTCTCCTATTGGTATCCGAGGACGATGTGGATTTTGGATATTTTCTATTATCTTTGTCACTTGAAAGTGTATTATCAATTCAAAATGTAAATAATATCATGAGAAAATTATTGTTAGCCTTTTGTGCGTTCGCAACGATTTGTAGCGCCGGGGCGCAGTGGAAGCCCGCCGGAGACAAGATCAAGACGGACTGGGCTGAGAAAGTAGATCCCCGGAATGTATTGCCAGAATATCCACGCCCCGGGATGGAACGTGCGGATTGGCAGAATTTGAACGGCGAGTGGGAATACGCTATCCTTCCGAAAGGACAGGCAGAGCCGACGAGTTTCGATGGGAATATCTTGGTGCCGTTCGCCGTGGAATCCTCCTTGTCCGGCGTACAAAAAGAAGTGGGGGAGAAGAATGAGTTGTGGTATAAACGAACCTTTACGGTGCCCTCCTCATGGAAAGGAAAAGATATCTTGTTGAACTTCGGCGCCGTGGATTGGAAAGCGGACGTGTTCGTGAATGATATCTTGATCGGTTCCCACACGGGAGGCTTTACCCCGTTTTCCTTGAATATCACTCCCTATCTGAATGGCAAAAGTACGCATAAGCTGGTGGTGCGTGTATGGGACCCGAGCGATAAAGGCTACCAACCCCGTGGAAAGCAAGTGGCCAACCCGGAGGGAATCTGGTATACGCCGGTCACCGGAATCTGGCAGACCGTATGGCTGGAGCCGGTCGCTTCCTCGCATATCACCTCTATCAAGGCGATCCCGAATATCGATAATGGCGTGATGAGCGTGACGGTCGGGGCTTGTTCCGACTCCCCGGTGTCGGACATCGTGGAGGTCAGCTTGCTCGATAAGGGGCAGGTGGTTGCTACCGCCAAGGGCGTACAAGGGACAGAATTACGCTTGGCCGTGCAAAATCCTACGTTGTGGGAACCTTCCAATCCTTATTTATATGATATGAAGGTGAGCTTGTCGAAGAATGGCAAGAAGGTGGACGAGGTGAAATCGTACACCGCCTTCCGTAAGATATCCGCCGAGCGTGACGCCAACGGCATCATGCGTATGCGCTTGAACAACAAGAACCTGTTCCAATACGGCCCGCTGGATCAAGGCTGGTGGCCCGACGGGCTTTACACGGCTCCCACGGACGAGGCGTTGCTGTATGATATCGTGAAGACGAAAGCGTGGGGCTTCAACATGATCCGCAAGCACGTGAAGGTAGAGCCGGCCCGCTGGTACTATCATTGCGATAAGGAAGGTATGCTGGTTTGGCAGGATATGCCTAGCGGCGACATGGGTAACCAATGGGCGCCTCATACGTATAACGGTGGAACCGACAAGGAGCGTACCGAGGAGTCTATCCGTAATTATTACAAGGAGTGGAAGGAGATCATGGACCTGTGCGTCTCGAATCCTAGTGTAGTAGTATGGGTGCCCTTCAACGAGGCTTGGGGCCAGTTCGATACCGAGAAGGCTGCCGAGTGGACAAAAACATACGATCCTTCCCGTCTGGTGAATCCGGCCAGTGGCGGTAATTTCCGTGCGTGCGGCGATATCTTGGATTTGCATAATTACCCGGGCCCGGCGATGTACCTGTTCGATCCGGTGCGTGTGAACGTATTGGGCGAGTATGGTGGTATCGGCTTGGCCGTGGAGAACCATTTGTGGTGGAACAAACGCAACTGGGGCTATGTACAGTTTAAGAATAGCGATGAGGTGACCGCCGAGTACGTGAAGTACGCCCGTGAGCTGAAGAAAATGGTTCCGAAGGGCTTCTCCGCCGCTGTCTACACGCAAACCACGGACGTAGAAGGTGAGGTGAACGGCCTTATGACCTACGATCGCAAGGTGATCAAGATCAATGAGGCCGAGGTGCGCAAGGCGAACCAAGAGGTGATCAAGGCGTTGTCTGAGTAGAAAGCCGAAAAATTAGTAATTTGATTCGATGATAGATCCGGTCCGGGCAGAGAGAGATTCTTTCCCGGATCGGATTGTTTTAACGGAATGAATATGATTCGAAATGTGAGTTCGCGAGACGCCAAGGCGATCGTGGATATATACAATGAATATGTCGTGAATAGCGTGGCTACGTTCGAGACGGAACCTTTGCGGGTGGAGGAGATGGAGGGTCGCATAGCCGGGATCTCGGCGAGCTATCCTTATCTGGTATACGTAGATCATGATGAGGTCGTGGGATATTGCTATGCCCATGCGTGGAAAGAAAAGGCAGCTTATAAATATACGCTTGAGACCACCGTTTATTTATCCCCGAGATACAAGGGCAAGGGGATCGGCCGGCAGCTTATGGAAAGGCTGATCGAGGAATGTCGGGCAGGCGGCTACCACGCCTTGATTGCCTGCATTACCGAGGGGAATGAGGCTAGCTGCTCGCTGCATGAGAAGCTGGGATTCAGAAAAGTATCCCACTTTGAGAAAGTAGGGCTGAAATTCGGGCGGTGGCTGGACGTGGTAGATTATGAATTGATAATTAAGCCTAACGAGAGGTAACTTTCGAATCTCAATTTTCAATTCTCAATTAATATACCTATCTTCGCGATAAACAAAATGTAAAGAATGAAATACAATACAGAAGGAAAAAGATTGACTTTGCCCGAATACGGTCGCAATATCCAAAATATGGTAGACTATTGCGTGACTATCCAAGACCGGGAAGAGCGTAAGCGTTGCGCCAACACGATTATCAACATCATGGGAAACATGTTCCCGCATTTGCGTGACGTAAACGACTTTAAGCATATCCTCTGGGATCATCTGGCGATCATGGCCGATTTTAAGCTCGATATAGACTATCCGTACGAGATCATCAAGAAGGAGAACCTGTATAGCCGTCCGCCTCGTATCCCGTACAACAATAACCGTATACGCTACCGCCATTACGGAAAGACCTTGGAGCTGATGATCCGCAAGGCCACGGAGCTGCAACCCGGTATGGAGAAAGACCAGCTCGTGCGGCTGCTGGCAAACCAGATGAAGAAATCGTTCCTTACTTGGAACAAGGAAAGCGTGGACGACCGTAAGATCTTCAAGGATCTGGACGAGCTGTCTAGCGGCAAGATCGTATTGAGCGAGGAGGAACACAAATTGGCCGAGAGCCGTGATATCTTGGCCCGTAATAACAGTGGCGGCAACAAAAGGAACTTTACGCGTAAAGGCAGATGAGCTCGTTCGTTATAGAAGGTGGTTATCGCTTGTCCGGCGAGATCGTTCCGCAAGGCGCCAAGAATGAGGCGTTGGAGGTGATCTGCGCGACATTGCTAACACCGGAGAAGGTGACCATACACAATGTGCCTGATATCTTGGACGTGAATAACTTAATCCAGCTCCTTAGGGATATGAGGGTCAAGGTGGAGCATCCGTCCGCCGATACCTATACCTTTCAGGCGGACGACGTGGACATGGAGTATTTGAGTACTGAGGAGTTCCTGCGCAAGAGTGGTAGCCTGCGGGGTTCCGTGATGATCGTAGGCCCGTTGGTAGCCCGCTTCGGCAGGGCGCTGATCCCGAAACCGGGTGGCGACAAGATCGGGCGACGCCGGCTGGATACGCACTTCGTGGGAATCCAGAAGCTGGGCGCTTGCTTTAGCTACGACGCCGGGCGGCAAGTATACGAGATAGAGGCATGCCAGTTGAAAGGCGCTTATATGCTGCTCGACGAGGCTTCCGTGACCGGAACGGCGAATATCTTGATGGCTGCCGTGCTGGCCGAGGGGGTGACGACGATCTATAACGCCGCCTGCGAGCCTTACCTGCAACAACTTTCCACGATGCTGAACCGCATGGGAGCGAGAATCTCAGGTGTCGGTTCTAACCTATTGACGATAGAAGGTGTACGGTCGCTTTCCGGCACGGAGCATACCATCCTCCCCGATATGATCGAGGTGGGTAGCTTTATCGGTATGGCCGCTATGACCGGATCGGAGATCACCATCAAGAATACAGGATATGATAAGCTGGGGATCATCCCGGACGCTTTTCGCCGCTTGGGTATTACCGTGGAGCAGCGAGGCGATGATATTTATATCCCCCGGCATGATTCCTACGAGATCGATACGTTTATCGATGGTTCTATCATGACCATCGCTGATGCTCCTTGGCCGGGGCTTACGCCGGACTTGCTGAGCGTATTTCTCGTCGTGGCTACGCAATCCGTGGGGAGCGTGCTGATCCACCAGAAAATGTTTGAGAGCCGTTTGTTCTTTGTGGACAAGCTAATCGATATGGGAGCCCAGATCATCCTTTGCGACCCGCACCGGGCTACGGTGATCGGGCTGGGTAACCGCTTCAAGCTACGGGGCTCTACGATGGTATCCCCGGATATTCGCGCGGGTATCGCCTTGCTGATCGCCGCTATGAGCGCCGAAGGTACCAGCACGATCCATAATATAGACCAGATCGACCGGGGATATCAAGGGATCGATAAGCGATTGAACCAGATCGGGGCACGTATCACGAGGATTTAAAGATTTTAGGCGATGATTAGAGAAGAAGAGGTTTTCAAGATCGGGCAGTTTGCCAAGCCCCATGGTATCAAGGGGGAGTTGTCGTTGGTGACGAACAGCGATGTGCTGGAAGATGCCGAGGACCCGTACATTGTTTGCGAGATGGATGGTATCTTGGTACCGTTCTTCGTGGAGGATTTCCGCTATAAGACCGATACGGTGGTCTTGGTGAAACTGGAGGACGTGAATTCCGAGGAGGATGCTCGCATGTTTGTGGGCAAGGAGGTGTTTTATCCTTTGGACGCCGTGGACGAGGAGGATCTCGTGGGGGATATGACGTGGGACAGTTTTATCGGTTATACCGTGACGGACGTACAGAAAGGTTATTTAGGAGAGATAACAGACGTGGATGAGACGACAATCAACGTCCTTCTGCGTGTCGATCATAAAGGCGAGGAGCTGTTGATCCCCGCCGTGGAGGAGTTGATCACCGAGGCCGACCATGAGGCCCGTAGCCTCACGGTGTCTTTGCCGGAGGGATTTATAGAATTGATAATTGATAATTGAAAATTAGGGGTTGAAAAAGAAGAATACGAAATCGTTTTGGCACCGGATCCGGTTTAAATATAAACTTTCCTTTATCAATGAGGGGACGTTGGAGGAGGTGTGGTCTTTCCGGCTTTCGCAGTTATCGGCGTTTGTCACTTTGGCGGTGTTCGCCTTTTTCTTGATCGCCGTTACCGCCTTTATCATCATCAAGACACCGATTCGCAACTACTTGCCGGGCTATCTCGACGTGGAGGTTCGCAAGGAGATTATGCAGAATGCCTTGCGGGCGGATTCGTTGGAGCGTATGATGGAGATCCAGTCCCTTTATCTGGATAACGTGGCCGGAATCCTTTCCGGTACGATGCCCTTGGACTCGATCCGTCAGATAGATTCTTTGGCTAGCAACGATATTAACTATGAGATTCCTCGTAGCAAGGAAGAGACTCGCTTCGTGAAAGATTACGAGGAAGAGGAGAAATATAATTTATCGGTATTGACCGACCCGGGCAAGGTACCGACCGAGGGGGTCTTTTTCTATAAGCCCGTGAATGGCGTGGTCACCTCTCATTATGAGACGGATGTCCATCATTATGGCGTGGATCTGGCCGCGGCCCCGAAGGAGAGTGTCTTGGCTACGTTGGATGGTACGGTGATCTATACCGGTTTCGATCCGAACCACGGAAACGTAATTCAAATACAACATAAGAACGGATTCATCTCGGTTTATAAGCACAACGAATTGTTGCTGAAAGAGGTGGGAGACCATGTGGTAGCCGGTGAGGCGATCGCTCTGGTCGGGAATACGGGAGAGTTGTCTACCGGGCCGCACCTGCATTTCGAGTTGTGGTATAAGGGCAATCCGGTGAATCCGGAAGAATATATAGCTTTTTGATAATCCATGAAAAAAAGACAGTTAGCGATATTAGGCTCGACCGGTTCCATCGGGACCCAAGCCTTGGAGGTAGTGAGCGAGCATTCCGATCTTTTCGAGGTGTATGCCTTGACCGCGAATAACCAAGTGGACTTATTGATCAATCAGGCCCGGAAATATATGCCGGAGGTGGTGGTGATCGCCAATGAGCGGAAATATCCCGAGCTGAAAGAGGCCTTGGAAGACCTGCCGATCAAGGTATGGGCGGGTGCCGACGCTATCGCCCAGATGGTGCAGTCGGAGCCGATCGATATGGTGCTGACGGCGATGGTGGGCTATTCCGGCTTGCGACCGACGATCTCGGCGATCAAGGCGGGAAAGGCGATCGCCTTGGCGAATAAGGAGACATTGGTCGTGGCCGGCGAGCTGATCATGAAGCTGGCCGCCGAGCATAAGGTGCCTATCTTGCCGGTGGACTCGGAACATTCGGCCATTTTTCAATGTTTAACAGGTGCGTACGATAATCCGATCGAGAAGATCTTGCTGACGGCTTCCGGCGGTCCGTTCCGGCGGAAGACGCTGGAGGAGCTGGCTACCGTGACGAAGGCGCAGGCCTTGAGGCATCCGAACTGGACGATGGGGGCGAAGATCACGATAGACTCGGCCTCGATGATGAACAAGGGCTTCGAGATGATCGAGGCGAAATGGTTGTTCGATGTCACGCCGGATCAGGTGCAGGTGGTGGTACACCCGCAGTCGGTGATCCACTCGATGGTGCAGTTTGAGGATGGCGCCGTGATCGCCCAGCTGGGAATTCCCGACATGAAATTGCCGATCGCCTACGCTTTCTCGTTCCCGACACGTATGAGGAGCATGGCGCCCCGTCTGGATTTCAACCAATATTCGACCTTGACGTTCGAGGAGCCGGATATGGAACGTTTCCGCAACTTGGCTTTCGCTTTCGAGGCGGCCCGCCAAGGAGGGAATATGCCCTGTATCTTGAATGCCGCCAATGAGGTGGTGGTGGCCGCTTTCCTGCAAGATCGTATCGGCTTCTTGCAAATGAGCGACGTGATCGAGCAGACCATGCGGAAAGCCTCGTTTATCGTCAATCCCTCGTATGAGGATTACGTGGCTACCGACACCGAGGCTAGGCGGTTGGCGGCCGAGTTATTTTGAAATAATTTAAAACAGAACAAACAATAGTAGATGGAAACTTTTTTGATTAAGGCGTTACAGCTTATCTTGAGCTTATCGATACTGGTGATTGTCCACGAGTTCGGGCATTTTATCTTCGCCCGGATTTTCAAGGTGCGGGTAGAGAAGTTCTACCTCTTCTTCGATCCGTGGTTCTCGCTATTCAAGTACAAGCCGAAAAACAGTGACACGGAATACGGCGTAGGCTGGCTTCCGTTGGGAGGATATTGTAAGATCTCCGGTATGATCGACGAGAGTATGGACAAGGAGGCGATGGCCCAGCCGCCCAAGCCTTACGAGTTCCGCTCCAAGCCGGCCGGACAGCGTTTGATGATTATGGTAGCGGGCGTGGTGTTCAACTTCTTGCTGGCTTTGTTTATTTATTCCATGATCTTGTTTACGTGGGGCGATACGTACTTGCCTTTGAAGAACATGAAGATGGGTATGAATTATAGCGAGACGTTCCAGAACGTCGGTTTTCAGGACGGTGATATCTTGCTGAGAGCGGACAATGAGGAGTTGGAGCGTTTCGGTAGCGACAGTTTCCGCAAGGTGGTGGAGGCGAAGACCGTGACGGTGCTCCGTGACGGGCGGGAGACCGTGATCTCCATACCGGAGGATATGATGCAACGTTGCATGCGTGACGGAAAAGGCTTCGCCGATCCTTTGCGTATCCCGATGGTCGTTCGTGAACTTCCCGACAAGAATGCCCCGGCGGCTCTTGCCGGCATGCTGCCGAAGGATAGCGTGGTGGCTATTAACGGTGTGGCTACCCCGACGTTTTATGATGCCTCCGG